>FUFK010043863.1_pt1 | contig 21382 bp, 23 predicted proteins | sample 1021851 | NCBI WGS metagenome assembly FUFK01 (sample SAMEA51879418, study PRJEB19060) | metagenome
CACTAGATAAATCAGCTCCACCAATATGTATGGTTTTAGCTGATGTATCTACGGTATATTCTCTGGGTGAGGCGGATTCATTTATGGTAGAAGAAGTAAATGTTAATGCAGTACCGTCTAACAATACTATTACTTCTGTACCTTTAAATACATCAAAACTCCCTGAGTAGCTAAATGTATTTGCTGTTCCCGTATTTTGGGAATATGTTTTTGTTACTTTTGTATGTGCCATTTAGTTATTTCGGGAATCTAGGGATCTCTTTTCTTGGAAAGCTTAACTCTAAAATTTCATTTCTATTTTCTCTTGTACGAGTTGTGTGTCCATCTTTTTCAGCTTTTAATTTCTGTAAAGTTGAATATCCCGGATGATCTGGTTGATTTATTTTTGCCCAAGCTTTAGATCTAGCTTGATTCATAATATTATCTATGAGCGTATTATGTGGGTAGGTATTTGGATTAATATCATAAGCAGCTGGATTATTTACATTTGCTTTCATCTCAGCCATAGAATTTTTCACATCTTGTCTTGTAGCTAAGTAATTTAAAGCTTCTTCTACATTTTTAAATTTCTTATATCCTACTGTTATAGGAACTGTACCTATAGCATTTTGGAAATGTGCTCTTACGTGTGCATTCTTAGTAAATGAATATCCACCGTAAGCATAAGTAGTAGATTTTAAATCATAATTACTATCTAAAAGTAAACGTCTACCCGGGGTATCATTTCTCACATCCATTTGAATAGGAGATATAGCATTAAAAGATCTACCAATAATATTCCAATTTCTAATNGGTTTACCATTAAGTATATCACTTTTTTCTGGTAATTTNTCTCCAGCNAAAGGTTCTAAGAANNGGTTTCTNTTTCTNATNGAANNCCACATATCAGANTTTANTTCTTTCATGTGTGGNTTAATCCATTTACCAAANTCATTNCNCATACCNGCTAANGGTATACTATTATTCATAATATTANCNGCTCCTTTTTCCCAAGCTCCGGGTTTAAANTGAGCCATTTGCATCATTTGATCTAAACCAGACATATATGTTTTACTGGTTAAACCTCTACCAACAACAAATGCTACAGCTTGTAAACGTTTTTCTGCCCATTCTGTACCCATAAGTTCCATGTTATCACCAATATCAGCAATAGCAGAAAATATAGTGTTATAAGGTTCTAAACCTGAATAATCAAATCCTACATCACCTACGTAGAAATGATTAGGTTTCCAACCAGAATTAATCCAGTTTTGTTTTAAACCTTTATCAGCAGGACCATTACCTGTTAGTTGTCCNCCCATATACATACCAGCAAATGTCATAACAGTTGCGGCACCTACAGCTTGTCTACCAGCAAATAAGTTTCTAGCATTAGCTAAATCAGCATGATTTTCAATACCATATTGAGCTAGTTTACTGAAATCGTCTCCTGTATGTTTAAGAATATCAATAGATTCTTTATGTAATGCACCTAATAATGGTGTATTTTTATAAGTAAAGTTTAGACCATTAATACCAGTTCTAGCAAATAAATAGAAAGGTTGAATTAAAGGTGCTTTTTTAAATACTTTATCTAATTCACCTGCAATTCCTTTTAAAGGACTTGTTAATGTTATTTCCTCAAATGATTTCTTTAAAAACGAATCTTTGCCTATATCAATATTACCATCTGCATCAAGTATACGTTTTAAATAACCTTCTTCAGCTTCCTTTAGAATTTCAGGTGTTAATTTACTAAAGTCACCACCTGCATTTTCTAAAGCTTCTCTAAATCCTATTTCTTTAGCTCTTGAACGACTCATTAACCATTTAAAAGTTTCGTCAATAGCAGACATAGCACGTGGAGACCAAGTAAGTAGTTTATTATTATTTAAAGTTCTTGCTACATTAGCTGTGTAAAATGCTGCTTTATCAGCTGGTGTACCCTGACGTTCTGTCCATTTAGCAACAGCATTCCAACTTTCATCACCTCTTGTTGGACCTTCAGAATATCTAGTACGTATATCTGCAATATCAGCATTCCATTTAGATTTAAAGTTNTTTCTAAANANAGTAAATGCTTCTGGAACTAATTCAAACATACCTTTNANNTTAGCTATTGAAGCTGTTCTACTTGCAATNTCACCAGTAAAAGGTGCTTTNATACTAGCTCCTACTACTTCNTTAATAGCATTTAAATATGAGTTAGTTGTAGTACCTAATAAAGCTCTNAAAGGTGTNTTAGGTCCACTAAGAACACTATTAATCATTACANCTCTACCTTCNCNTAATAACATNCCGGGTTTTACATTACCAGAAAACTCACCACCACGTACTTTAGCTCTCATAAAAGCATTGAAATCTTCAATAGTACGTATATTATCTGACATTTTAAATATATCTAAAATCCCTTCAGCTAATTCATCAGAATCTGCATCTTTTAATAAGTCCATCATCATCTTGATGCCATTATTATTTTCTGACAACATTCTTAATTGATCACCTTCAACAAGTCTATCAATTTCTCTAATCTGTTTAGCTGTTAATTCACCATTAGATTCTAACATTTGTTTAGTAGCTAGATTCCATTTGAATTTAGTCTTTTCAACTTCAGTTAAACCTAATGAAAGGTTTTTACGAATATTATCCATTACACCACCTTTAGCAAAGATGTCTCCTTTACCTATTAGTTCTCCAGCTACGTCAGCATAATCTCTTAAACGTTTGGTTGTAGAATTAATAATAGCATCACTAACAGCTAAGTTTTTAACAAACCATTTCTTAGTACTATTTAATGTTTCACCCGGTTTAAATTTAGTTTCTAAAAATTTCTTACCGAAAAATTCATTATTAGTAAATTGACTTGCATCTCTACCTAAAACTTCTTTAATAGTTTCTAAACTACCTTTAAATAAATTACCTAAATTTTGATCTGCAGGTTTAAAGTTTTTAAGTGTATTTTGTACATTATCAGTATTCCAGAATTTATTAACAGCTGCATCATCACTCCATGGATCAGGTATACCACTTCTAGAAAATTCTGCTCTTTCTATAGGAGTAAATATCTCATCTACTGTACCACCTTCAATACCTACTTGACCTCTGATTTCATCTACTTGGTCAACTACATCTGATATATCACTTCTAATTCCAGCAGATTGTTGTCCTGCTACAGTTTTAATATTTTTAAAGTCTCCATATGTAGAATCTAAACCAGCATTAGTATCCCAAGGATCTTGCCATTTACTAGATGGTCCTTCTTGTGCTATGTTTAGTTGATCTTTGGCTGCAGCTAGTCCATCATCTTCAACTTGTTTTATTTTTTTAAATAAATCATCTGCAGTTTGTTTGGGTTTTTGTTTTGCGTTAGTACTGAATTGAAGTTTTTCCCAATTTGCTTTTTGTAAGTTTCCAGCAATTCTGTTTGTTAAACCTGCTACACCTCTAAATATAAAATGTGTACCTACTAATCCACCAGCCTCATAAACCATCTCTTGACGCATAAAATCTAATTGTCTACTAACAGCATTATCTTGACCATTAGCTGTTTGCAAACCGCCAGCAAGAGTTTCAGGATGAGCATTAATTACTCGAGATAATGTTTTATCATCCTGCATATTTTTTATTGCATTACTTTCTAAATCTAAAAATACGTTACTAGGGATTACTTCTGTTGCATATGTCACACCTACTGTTTTTGCTGAAGTTAAAGCTAGAGTAGATGCTCCTTTAAGTGATAATGCNTTAGCACCACCAGCAGTAATTGTAGTTGCACTAGCTGGTAACGTTACGGCGGCTGTAGCTATAACTGGAGCATATCTACCAATTTCAAATAAAGTAGGATCACTCCAAGTTCTTTTAACAGGATTTAATGTACCATAACCAAAAGACAGAGGATCTTTATGGTTGAATATTATATCGTCTGCTACTGAATCATGTTTAAGAGCTGCATCCCAACTAAACCATTTATCATCATCTTCATCTGTCCAAGCGGAATGAAATCCAGCAACAATTTTTTCTGGAGCAGCAATTAAATTTTGTACACCTACAGTAATACCTCCAGAGGTAGACTGCCTCATCTGTTCTCCACCCATTTCTACAGTAAACGGATTATTATCTAAATCAGTTAAAATACCTAATCTACGTTGATGGTTGTAGTTAGCCATTGGGTGCATAAAAAGATGTTGATATAATTGTTTACCTAATCCAAAAGGAGCTGTTATTGGATTAAAATCAGGAAATCCTCCTTGTTTGCCTGAACTTTTTTCAAGATGATCAAACCACCAATTAGTTAACCAAGCATCTCTTTCAGGTGTTACTTTCAATCCTATTTGATTAAGTCTCGAAACATCATAAAAATCAGAAAAGGTTAATTGACCATCTCCGTTACGATCTGAAACTGCTAACAATTGTGGATCATTTCTAATCTCATTTACTAATTCAAGAGTAGCTTGTGAATTTCTTTGACCACCAGCTTTATTCCATTTATCAAAAACATCAATTTCTTTAGCAGTAACATTAATATTTAATTTAAGATTTTCAGCATATTCTGGAGCTATATTGTTTTCTAATATTATTTGATTTATATCTAATTCACCTGTTAAAGGATTACCTTCATATCTTCCTTTCCATTGACTTCCTTTAGTTTCTGGTACAACTTCAGGAGTAACAGGTTCAGCAGTTTGACCAGACTCTACGTTTTCAGTAGTAGTAGTAGTGGTTTCTTGATCTAATGCTTCTTTTTCAGCTGCTTGTTCTGCAGGTGTTCTCCAATCTTCTTCTGGATATGCTTGTTGAATAGCTTCAACTTCTGCTTCATATCCTTCAATTTCTAAATTAGCATCAGTATTAGAAACTGTATCAGCATTAAATTCTAATTCATCCATGTGTTTAAGTTTGAGGGTTCATCCCAAATAGAATTACCTAGACCATTTCTTAGGCTATCGTCCAATAGATATTTAGCATAAATAGAAGTTTCAAAACTAGGATAGTTCATTGCTCTAGCTACCTCTGCATCAATTTTCATTGTACCTCTTTCATTAGGTATTGTATTACCTTTCTCATCAACACCGGTTAATAAACTAACTGCATTAGGTCGTGATTGACTTAATCCTTCAGTATAACCATTAGCTTTTAATTGAGCATCTACAATACCCCACCATCCGCCTTCTCTTGGATTTCGACCACGTGCTATGCCTTTGTAATATGCTAAAGCACCTTTATCCATGTAAAGACCTCGGGGTCCATATTTTTCAATGTTTTCTTGAATTTTATTTATTTGTTTTTGACCATAATAACCACCAAGTACTGTTTTAGTTACAGCAGATACATCATTAGCTATTTCTTCTTTAGCCATTTTAATCTGTACTACTCTATGAGCACCGGGTTTTAAATCTTTTTCTACTGATTGTCCAGCTTTTATATATTTATTTCCTTCTCGTTTAGTTTCAATTTCTTTAATAACTCCCATAGAATCAGGTATTGGTTCTTTAGTTTCTGGGTCAACTACTGCATCAGCATATAATGCATAATGATTAGCTATTGCTGGTTCGTATCCCATGCCTACATATTTATTATATTTTTCGGCATAATCAACTTTAGCATTTTCAAGTGCTCTTATATAATCTACACTCTTTTCATTTCCTTTTATACCCATACCTGTAAAAACAGTATTTAAATTAGCTTTAATTTTATCTTCAGCACTAAATTCTTTTAATGCTGCTTTTTCTAATCTAGTTGCTTTTTCTCTATATTCTAAAGCAGCTTTAGGATGAAATGCATCTAATTGTTCGTGACTAATATATCCATTTTGACTAGCTACCAAAGCTTCAAGAGTATCTTTATCTTCTCTTTCATTTCTATCACTAGCAGTTTCATAATTAGTAACACTTGATGGGATTGTTAAACCTAATTCGCCAAACCTTCTTTTATACTCATTTACTTGAGTTGAAGTTAAATCACCTTGTCTAGCTTTTTCAATAAACTCAACTTCTACACCTTTACCAGCGGCTTCTAAATTCTTTAAATCGTTGTTAATCTTTTTAGTATAGCCATCTTTGATTTGTTGTTTTAAATCTCTAACTTTTCCCGGCCAATGTTCAGCGTAGGTTGTACCTTTTTTAGCACCAACTTTAATAGCTAAACTATCTGGCATAGGTTGACTAAGTATACGAGTAGCGTAGTCAGAATCATTTTCATTAATACCTTCAGCTACTATAATACTTTCAAATGCTTTCCATGCACCAGCATTACCTACAACATTATTATTACCATCNACAGTTGCACCAGTTTTAACTAANTAATGATAAATATCTGCACCAGTTTTTTGACTTGTTTTCCAAGTTGTTTCAGCTTTACTTCTATGTTGAGAAGAAGATTCTACATTATATCTAGCTCTGTATTTAGCAATCATTTGCTCCTTAGCGTCTAGAATAGCTTTATTAGTACCAGCTAATTCTAACAATTCTGGAGAAAACTTTGCTAAACCTGCTTGTTCTCTAATATCTCGTGCAATCATATGCACAGCCGCCTCTTTAAAAGGCATGCCATGAATATTATTATCGTGTAATTCTTTAGGAGTAAAAGTTATGTTTTCTATTTTCAAAGCTTTTTCGCTAGTCATCATAGAATGACTTAGCTTATCAGCAAATGTATCATTAAAAGCACGTAACTTTTCTTTTAGATAACCAGTTTGTTCCCAAGGAGAAAGTTGAGCAATACGTTCAGCATCAGGGTAAACATCTGGACCTGAGAGTTTTAACATCTCTGCTTTTATCTCATGGTACTTAGTATCTGTTTCAGTTAGAGTACTTAGTTCTTCTTGTAATGCTACTAATTTTTCTGCATTAAGTGTAGCTTGCTCTTGAGCTAACGCAGCACCACGTGCATGATGTCTTGCTTTTTTCTCTTCTGCCATTGTTGCCAGAGTTTTAGAAAAAGCACCTAGTTGCCTAGACATGTCTTTGGCATCTTCAATACCTCTTTGACCCATGATGTTAGCCATGTTGGTCCGTTGAGAGATAGATTGTTGAACGTTGGCTCTTTCACGAGACCTCATCCGTTCAATATTTCTGTCGTATGAACTGCTCATTTATCCGTCCTTCCATTCTTTATAACCACCTATTGCAGTTTGACCTAATCCTAACAGCAAACTAGCTGATGATTTTGGAGGTTCAAGTTCTGGAGCCATAGGTGTGGGTCCATGAATAGGAGCAAATCTAACCTGTTCATATAAATCTCTAGATTTACTTGAAGCTTGTTTTTGGGAAATTTCTTTAGAAACTTTTGCTTCTTCTTTAGACATCATGAGACTGTGTAGTATTTCAGATTTTTCTTGACCTAATTTCTTAGCACTTTTAGCTGCTAATCGACCTGCAGTTCGACCTGTTTGTGTACCTGCATAGTCACTTTCATACATTTTTATAATAGCTTTTTCTATCTTTTGATCTCCTTCAGCAAATAATCTATCTAATTTCTGATCTTCCTGAGTCCATTGATCTACCATAGCTCGATAAACATCATCTTGTTTGATGTCTTCAAGCTGCATATCGTTTCTATATTGAGCACGATCGAACATTACTTCTCGATCATACAATCTGTTTTGTTCTTCGAAGTTACGAAGTTTAGCTCTGTTTCTTCCGCTTATCGCTTGTTGTTCGGCTTGGTGTCCCATTACCTGAGACATTCCTGATAGAGCGGTTGATGCTATTGTTAAGGGTTCGCACACGGCAAAATTCTATAAAGGTTAATTTGTTAGGACCATGTTTTAGTTCCCGTAAGAACTTAAATCCTAGAAACTTTAGAAGTTTTAGATGAGCGGTATTCCGTTTATCTACAATGTTCCAAAGGAGTTTCTCTTCTCTACTTTCTATAAATCGTTTAGCTTCTCGTGCAAAGGTGTATGGATATTCATGTATAGCTGGGGTGCATAACATCCATATTTTTCCACCTTCCTGTACACCGGCTAATCCGGCAGTCTTGCCGTTAGGCACTTCAAAGTAAACTGTGTCTCCATTAAAAGCAGCAAATGGTATATACCAGCGTGGGAAATGGCCATGACCTTCCCATACTTCTCTATAATCATCTGTACGAAGATTAGAGGCAACCTCAACAGCCGCCTCCATTGTAATTGGGTGAATGTATTTAGACACGTTGATAATATCTAGGTGAATAATCTCCTTCCCAATTCATTGAAAATAAAGTGGCAGGAGAAGGGTGATTTGATTTTATAAGTACACTTAAGTTTGTATTCCTATCATATACTGGAATTGTATGTCTATACTCTGATGCTATTGCTGCAGTACTTGCATTAATATTATTCCATTCTAAGGATTCAACAGTATAAGTATAGTCATCTCTTCCTTTACGTTTTAAAGTTATATCTAATACTCCTACATCTCCGAAGTCAAAATTCATCCTATGTATAACAAGAGATCCTCTAGTTTCAGATTGAGGTTTACCTCCCTCATCTTTTATAACATAAATTTTAGGAAGTTCAACTTCAAACTCATATTCATATCCAACAATTAAATCTGTATTAACAGAAACGGTAGATGAACCAGCTTCAGTAGAAGTCTTCCAATTTCCGGGTAAAGTAACTGTTTCATTAGGAGCTGTACCTGTAATAGCAGATGATGGGATATCATAACTCTTACCAGCTGCGTCACTATCAGTTGTACAATAAGCTGTAAGTGTACGAGAACTATAAAATCCTGCACCTAAAGTAAAGGTAGTTACATCATTAGCACTATCATATGTCATATCTCCAGATGCAATCGTTTTCTTTGTATCTAAATGTATACGATTTTCATCAGGAGAAGATCCTATCATAGGAGTTCCAGAAGTTAATTTTATGTCAAATTTTTCTAGTGTATATGTAGACCCTGTATTTAATACAACATAATATTGATCGTCCATCATAGTATGAAACACAACATTATTAGGTAATGTCCATCTAAACCATGCAGATTGAGCACGTTTATTTCCAGCTTCATACCATTTATAACCCCATACTTCATTAGTTGCAGTATGTAATGTACTATCTACACTAAATAATAATAGGTTATTTTCAGTTGATGCAGTTACATTAGTTATCTTTTGTGGAAATAATTCTGCAATAATTTTTGTTTGTTCTACAACTGTAGGTTCATTTCTGGTAGTAACTTCTGCTATTTCATAAAATCTAGCTTCTCTTGCTGTACTGTTTAAGAATCCTATAGTAGTTCCTAAAGACACAGGGTTAGTATCAGGGTTAAAAGCGTAAGANGATGCATATGTTATCTTAGCTGTCTCAGGAGTAAGCAAAGCTTCTGCTCCAGAACTCAGTAAGAACTGTTCACTAGCACTAAAGATAACTAAACCTCCGGCATTTTCAACAGCATCATATAATTTCGTAGGAAATGTAGAACTAGATTGTAAATCAATAGGGTCTGCATTAGAAATCGCTAAAGCAGTTTTTACCCAAAAATTATAGAAGTCATTTACTCTAGATAATATAATATTCTCTGCACTAAGCAAACCTATTCTATTTCTAAAGAAAATCATTTTCTGAATAGGGTTACCTACAAACGAAGGAGGACTATTTGTTACGTCATCACCTACGTCACGTTGACCCCAATCTGGATAACCAAATTGAAATGCACCGTTAGGATAAGATTGAGCTGCACCACCATTTATAGAAAATGTACCGGGAAGCACTCTGGTGAGTCTCAGAGGCATTGTATCGTTGTCAAAGGTAGTTGTTATCCCGGGAGCTGCTACCTCTTCCCACACGCCCTCTCCGAAGCGACAGGGATGAACTGTAACATTACCACTTGTTGTACCTGAGGAAGCATCTGTTACAGTAAATGTATTAGCGTCAGCAACACTTGTTATAGTATATAAATTGTCACTACCATTGCCACTTGTAAAATCAAGTATAACCTGACTACCGTTAGCTAGTCCATGGTTTGTAGATGTAACTGTTACTGTAGTACCTGATCTAGCATATGTAGCTTTTTGTGTAATATCTGCTGCTACACCTTCAGCTTGAAATCGAAGATAATAATCATCTATATCTTCACCACTATTAACAACACGTACTGTATAACCATGACGACATACACGAGGTAAGTCAGCTATATTATTAGCTTCAGTTGTAGTAACAGTCATTAATTGTTTTTCTGGTGATGTTACACCAAAAGGAGTGGCTCTGTATAAATGTATACCATTACCTACAATAGTTGCTGTAATACCTGTACCACTTATAGCATCTAAAGCTGTTTTTAAATCTCCTAATATACCACCAGAAGATACATGTTCGTCAGCACTAGATGATGTAGCAAGCTGGACGTACCATTGCTATATTAGCTCTAGATATAATGTTTACATGACTTTTAACTGTAACAGTAGTTGTTACACCTTTTGCTGAGGTATATTGATGTGTATCATTTGTAGTCCAACCTTCTCCACCAAACTGTAGTTTAACATAAGGTTGATAAGTATCATGGTAATTATCAAGAGCGTCACTAATGTGATGATCACTATCAATTTGTGGTGTACATCTAGTATCCATCTCATACCTAAGATTACTCTTACCACCTGAACTNGCNTTAGGAGGTGAAGTAGATCCTATAGCTGTACCTGTACTAATATTTACAACTTCTCTACCTGCTCCTTTACAGTCACCATTACTTACTCCACTATAATCAGTAGAATCATCAACAGTAGCAACTGTTAAACTGGTAGCTCTAGTATGAGAAGTAGTATCATTATTCGTAGGATCATAAATATCTAACGCATACTGTTTACCATAGGATATAGTATCTAAAGCTATAAATGCTTCATTTAATTGTGGTGGAGATTTTTGTGAATCATCAGTTAACATTGCTACATTTTTTCTTCTGTTACAAAAGAATGTAGTTTCGTTAATTGTCATTACCTGTATATCAGAAGATGTTTCATCTGATAATGCAGTATTATCTAAGTAAGTTGCTTTNTTTGTACCAGCTANATTAGCATAATCAACTGGTATAACAGCACCATCACTNCATCTCCATACAGTAACTGTACCGTCAGCAGCACATTGACCAATATACTGTTCATCACTTTGAGTATATATGTTAAACCATTTAGCGTTAGCTGCAGTAGATGGAGAGATTGTACTTACTAATTGACTTCCCGGACGTTTGATAAGCTGTCTTACTACGTCTGGAACGCCGTTAACTAAGTCTACTACTTGTCCCGGAACTTTTTTTTCGTCGGGTTGTGTAGACATACCTAATACATAATTAGGAACTTTTTGTGTAACACTTGCCATTAGCGTCTTAGCATTTGATAAGGTTTATAAGATTGATATGCAGACTCATCTGGCCATCCCATAAAGTTATGGTCACCTTGATTGCATTCGTATTCCATACATGCTCCTCTAGCTTGAGTTTCAAAAGTTTGCATCATTCTTAGAAGTTGAGCATTAGAAACTAATTGGACTGCAGCTCTACCGCAAGCTTTATATATAATATATCTTTGGAACGGAGCTGGTATATCTTCAAAGTTTAAAAGTCTGACATAGTTAAAATAAAAATAATCATCATCAGGAAATTCAAATGTATGATTAACTCTATCATATACTTTCCAGAGTCCATCAGAATCTTTTCTTCTAACAAAGTCTCTAGTACGATCCCATTCATCTGCCATGTCTATACGCATAACATCAGAAGGTATGATAAATTTATTGTCGCTAGTTTTACTAGAGTTTTTAATATGGTATTCTAAATTAAAAGTCCACCCTTCAGCTTGTACATCTTGATTAGATTCTTTTAATAGGTTGTATACAAATGATACCTCTGGATTGGTAAAGTCTAATTGAGAGATAGGAGACTGACCTATGCTACCCAAGATTGAGTTAACTGCGGATAGTTCGGTATCGAGTGTTGTAGTTGTGGTAGTCATAGGTTAAGATTTATGAATAAAAAAAAGGGAGGTCGTGAAACCCCCCTTATGTGTGTTAAGTATATTGTCCTGCAACAACAGCACATGTGTCAACGACACCTGAACTGCCTACAGTATTATATGCTAAACGTAAGTTTTTTGTTGTGGATGCTACAGCTGATGCTGATCCTGATCCACTTGTATCTGAAGGAGATATACGAGTCTCTGTACCTTGACAAGATCCGTATTCTCCAACTGCTGTTGGAACTGCCATAATATTATATTGTTAAGAAACTGTTCCTAGAAGTGTACTGTCAGAGTGCTGTCTTCCATACTCCACAGGAGTTGGAGGATTTTTGGTGATTGATTTATCAACCTGTCCAATACCGCTAAGACTTGCACCATTACCAGTAGTTCTAGTAACCGTTTGTGAAGTACCGGGTTTTAAAGACATNATTAACTACGTGCTGAAGTTAGTTCGATTGCACCTGCTGGGTTTAGAGTTCCCACACCCATAGCTAAGCGGCCGACCATTACATCGCCTTGGTATAAAACGGACACATCTCCGCCTGTTACTTGGACTTGAGGTCCAACTGCTTCTACAATACCTGCAGCGTCTCTTTGATAGATAAGACCGCAATGTGTTGAGAAGTCACCAGAGTAATCGTTGTTTTCACCAGACTGACCATTAACTGTACCAGCTAAGAATGGTAGGTTGTTTGAACGCTTGATTGAAATACCAGCAATTTCAACTAGACCTTCACCAGAGTTTAGGTTACCTTGATTGTTACCATAGTCTCTGTTTAAGATATTAGATGATACTTGTGAGACCAAGTGCATAGTATTGTCTTGGATTTAAGATCGCTGTACGTCCAGTNTTTGGNAGATTTTTTTCGTCAAGAACTGCAGCTGCTTCAAAGAAAGCATCAACAAGTGCNTGAGCATTATATTCCTTAGTTACACCTAGNTCGATCTGTGTACCGCCGGGTTCTGGTCCGGGNGATGCTGTGATAGGATGTGCTTCTCTTGCTGCTTTAGCAATAGTTCTAAACACTTTCTTATCATAAGCTTCAGCCAAAGCATGACCGATCTTAGAAGAGATCTCTGATCTAAGTGAGTAATGTGCAAGTGTTTCGTCTAAGTCATATACGAATGCTGAACTAATTAATAGNTCATCGCATTGTATAGTTTTCTCAGCTACTGGAGGATCACCACTTCCGAGGATAGGTTCGCCGGGAGTATGGTAAGCCGCTTGCATTCTACCTGTGAAGATAAACTGTAATGATTTACCGTTCTTCAAGGTACGTCTTTGCACGGTGTCACGTGCTATAGTTGCTGACTCATAAGCTTTAAATAGCTCACCTGAGAACAGCTTTAGATAGGTCGCATACTTGGTATCATATGCCTGAGATCCAGCAGTATTAGATACCGCTTTATTCAAAGCACCAAGTACCGACTGCGTAGCGTTAGCCATTTGTTCGGTTAAAAATTAAAGGTATATTTGTTCGTCTACGTACGTAAAAAGTTGCGAGTCTCAATTAGACTCAATGATATTGTGGTCTATCCCACCGTCTAGACGGCTAATTGGTATCCTCGTAAGGGCAAAAAGCCAATTAAGAAGAGGTCCGACTCTGAGGTGCCTCTTCTCTGATGTGATATAGAACGTGTGACCATTCTATAAATAGAAAAAGGGAAAGGAGTCCAATGACTCCTACCCATATAGAATTCAGTTTCACTTTAGAAGCGATAGTACTGAACGCTTGAACCTTCACGTACAGTTGCTGCTGTAGCATCTGAAGTGTTCTGTGCAAACTGGAACTTAATGTCACCAGCTGTTGCACCGTTTTCGATAGTACCTGTTAGTTGTAAACAACCGTCAGTACCAGATGCTGTGATTGCAATAGCACTACCTTCAGCTGTGATGATAGAAGCTAGAGCTGCNCCAGCGTGGTCGCAACCGTTTTGAGCTACACGGTAGGAAGTTAAACTTGCAGGAGTATCAATTAGATATTTAAAATCTGGAGTTGCTGCTGTTGTATAGAAGATATTATACTTAAAGTTAATTCTTTCATACTTACCAATTCTTAATGTAAGATCAGATACATCTACAAGAGTAGTTGAACTGGTTACATCTTGATTAGCTTTAACAACTTTAGTGATTGGTTCCTGAGCAGAAAAGACTACCTGACCTGCTGAAGCGTTTTGATTAAAAGCCATAATAAATAGTTATTAGTGTGTCACCGGTATGTATGGTTCCGCCATACTGTCCGGCCATAGTTTAACGTGGTTACGCACANTAGAATACTACTTGTTTTTTGTGTATTCTATGCCACGATATACGTAGGTTACTGTTGTGCAAGACATAGTAATTCTCCATATACCACAACCCCGTTCCATGCTGTGGTGATCATGCGTCCCGTTAAGGATGAACGGACGTGGCTATTACCCTAGTGAGGGAGCTGTTAGTGCAACCTCAGATGACTCAACTGATGCTAAGTCTAGAGGGAAATTATGTGCGTTTCTTTCGTGCATTACTTCCATACCTAAGTTAGCTCTGTTCAGAACATCTGCCCAAGTAGGAATGATTTTACTGTTTGAGTCAACGATAGATTGGTTNAAGTTAAAACCGTTAAGGTTGAAAGCCATTGTGCAGACTCCCATAGAGGTAAGCCATATGCCAACGACGGGCCAAACACCGAGAAAGAAATGTAAAGCACGGCTATTGTTAAAAGAAGCATACTGAAATATTAAGCGACCGAAGTAGCCATGAGCAGCGACGATGTTATACGTCTCTTCTTCCTGACCAAATTTATAACCATAGTTTTGTGAGTCTTGTTCAGTCGTCTCCTTGATAAGTGAAGAAGTGACCAGACTTCCGTGCATAGCAGCAAACAAAGCACCCCCGAAAACCCCAGCAACGCCGAGCATATGGAATGGATGCATAAGTATATTGTGTTCTGCTTGGAAGACGAACATAAAATTGAAAGTACCAGAAATACCAAGAGGCATACCATCACTAAAGCTCCCTTGCCCAAAAGGGTATACAAGGAACACGGCTGCTGCCGCTGATANTGGTGCTGAATATGCTACTGCTATCCATGGTCTCATACCTAGTCTATAACTAAGTTCCCATTGGCGTCCCATGTAAGATGCGATACCGAGGAGAAAGTGGAACACAATGAGTTGATATGGTCCTCCGTTATACAACCATTCGTCGAGGGTTGCAGCTTCCCAGATTGGGTAGAAGTGAAGACCGATTGCGTTACTTGACGGGACGACGGCTCCCGAGATGATGTTGTTACCATAAAGAAGAGATCCTGCGACGGGTTCACGAATGCCATCAATGTCCACGGGGGGTGCAGCGATGAAGGCAATAATAAAACAAGTTGCTGCNGTTAAGAGTACGGGTATCATGAGTACACCAAACCAACCGACATAGATTCGGTTGTTGGTGTTGGTGACCCATTCACAGAAACTCTCCCAATTTGTTTGTTGTTCTTGAAGAGTGAGTGATGCCATTAAATTAGAAAGTAAACTTTGTACCTAGTTTTGTACCCCATTTATTGTCAGCACCTTCTACTTGTGCGAAGTTTAGCTCACCATAAATGCCTAACTTATCTGTTACAGGTAATTTAGCTCCTGTTTTACCAGACCAATTAGTGTCAGAATCTCCACCATCAGCAGATTTAAGAGTCTTACCACCTTGTATGTAATAAGATAGATCTTTAGTCTTACCTTCAAAACCTAAATGTAGGTCAGTAGATGTTGATGTATAATCTGATCCAGTAAAACTAGACTTAGTTTCTACATTAACGTAAGGACCAGCTAGTACTGGTGAAGATAGTGTAGCTGCTGCTACTGTTAAGATAATTTTGTTCATTGAAATAAAAAAGAAAATCATGTGGCGGTGTACGATACGATTCGAGCCGCCTCTATGATTACTTTTTCAAAGCATTTTTGAATTTATCTTTAAATGCTTTTTGAGCTTCATAATGACGTTGTTCTAGACTTTTCTTTTTTTTCTTTTTCTTTTTATCTTTGTCTAGATAGTCAGGACCGTGAGTGTAGTGCGAAGGCATTACTGTTCTGCTCCTGCGTCTGTACCGTCAGCTGTATTGCCAACTACTTTTTTACATTGAGCTAATTGTGCTGCTGTTGTACCGTTGTCATTGTAAGGAATGAACCAACGATCACCTGTAGTATTTACTTTATACTTTACCTGCATCGTATCAATACGTGCAGATGGATCATATGCTTTAGACATAATTAAAATTGTAAATTAGATCGTTCTAGTTTATCGTATACATCCTGACGATAAGCAGGATCTCGGTCATACTTAGGATCATTCATTGCTTGTACAACTTCAGCTTGACTTCTGAATATATCTCCAGATGATCTAGCTGCTTTGCCTGTAAGCATGCGTCCTTCATAACCTTCTTGAGCTTCATACTCAGCTCGTAGTCCAGCAACTGCTATCTGGATAGACATAGCATTACCTCTATCAATGATATCATTAAATGCATCCATCTTAGATTCATCTAAATTTTGAGCTGCCCAACTTGTTAAGTTTTTATATTCTGCTTCTCCTCCTGCTGAATTATATACTTGGTTCATTTCAGCATCAGTTAAATCTGGAGATTCACCTCCACCTTCTATATCAGGATTGCGATCTCTGATTGCCATGTAAGCTTCTACTAATTCTGAGCTAGACATCTCTGTAAAACGTTCCATTGTTTCTTCAGATATCTGTCCTTCATTTTCCCAGTATTCTTCTGAAGCTTGAGCAATTAAATTTACACCCTCAGCTACCTCTTCAGGATACTCATCTTCATCAAGATAAGTATCGTCTACTTCATCATCTTCATCTTCATCATCTTGAGATCCTAACTTCTTTTGTAGGTTGAGGTATGCTTCTTCTAATTCCTCTGCACTCTGATATTTACCAGCTAATAATTCATTCTCCTGTTCACCTAACTCATCAGCTACACGAAGTGATTCCTGTTCTTCTTCTGTAAACTCTGGAGCGTCAGCTGGAGTTGGATCATATGTCAGTTTTTCTGTCATTCTTAAGTCCTTTAGCGGTGGTTACTTTTAGGTTTCCTAAACCAACTGTTGTAACTAGATCAGGATCTGGTCCTATATTTGCTCTAGCTGTAAACTTAGTTGGTGTAGCTTTTTCATTTTGTGGAACTAATGGTTCCGGTTTGCTTACCTTCGGGAGGGGTTTCTTAGCCACCTTCTGTGGGCGGCTCGCCTTCTGTNTTGCCATTTTGTACTTGATCGTATCCGTCTTTTAACATGTTACCCATGCCTTCATTTTTACTTGGGTCAGCCATAGGAGAGTTAGCAAATTGCCCAGCTTGCTTCAGCATTTCCATCTGTTGCATCTTGTTGTTGTTGCTGTTGTGCCTCATTAGCCATAGTCTCAGGTGTCTTAACTAGGTTAAGTACATCTATACCTTGAGCCGCTGCAAGTCGTTTAACATACTCACCGGGATCAAGGAATTTAGCCATGATCTCTGGTCCCATAGTTTGAGCAAGAGTTTGTGCGAACTGAACAAGAGACTGTTGATCTTGTCCTCTACCTATTGCATTCACACCAGCTACTATCTGTGGACGTACTATATCTTTAGGAAGTTTAGGTATCTGGTTAGTACGCTGTAGTATATGTAAGGTTCTGTTGAGGTATGGTATTAGAAACTCAACTGTAAGTAAACTGAATAGTCCACCTAGTTGTTGTTCTAATTCCATTTGCGTGAGGCGTACCTCTTCCGCAGTTGTTCGTTCGCTTTGTCTAACCTGTAGTACAAGGAAAGCTTCGCTTATCCTACGCTCTAAGGTTTGCATTTGTTCTGCTGCTGTTCTGAAGTCAGCTGTTTTGCCTACCTGTATAACACCAACATCATCAGGTCTACCCTGAACGATTGCTCCGTTACCAGCATCGGCTATAGTCTTTGGTTTTGTAGTCGAGGATGGTGATACAAGGAAGACGACTTTAGCTGCTGCTGCAGACCCTTCTACGATAGCTTGAGACAATCCTTCNAGTGATCTAATATCACCGAGGAACTCCTCTACTCTACCACGACCGTAGTCTTCTCCGTCTACAGTATTAAACCTAAGCACAAGCCAAGGACTTGTATTCTTTGGAGCAGTACTGCGACTGTTTGGTAGTATCTTATCGAATGCTTCTTGATGCCATACCCATCGACCGTTATCGTCGAGTCGGACGTAAGTGTACACTTCTACGTCTTGATCATCGGATCCTGTCTTATAACCATCGTCTCCGGGAGAGTTTGGTACTGATTCTGGTAGATCCATGCCTAGAATCTTTCGACTTATTAGTTCCTTTGTGACAATCTCACATACGTTCCCGTTTCCATCTCGATTAACTACGAAACGGTTAAGAGGAAAGTTTTTGAGACCGTCCTTGCCCATAAATATTAATGCATTACCTGAAACAATAAGATGTTTCAAAGCTTGGTGGACTACAACTCTATCGCTAGAGGCATTAACATAATCCATGACCATCCTTTCCATTTTAGCAAAGGATAGATCTAATTCACTTTTTACTTCACGTGGAAATTCTTCACCAAGTTTATCATCTCTAACTTGTAGTTTAAAGAAACTTGTTTGTGGTGGTATCAATGCAAGCATAAGTTTTGCTGCCAAGTTGACAACTGACTTACTACCTACTGATTGCCACGGTGTAAATAACTTCTGATGAGTTGGTCGTGAAGTTAAATCATCTTGAATTAAATACGGCAACGTTAATCTTGAACATTCAACTGCGGTATCAAGGAACTGTCTTCTACCTACGGTTAGTTGATTGTATCTATCACGTGCTTTCATTGTATATCAGGATCGTATTTGTTCCGGTTAGCTTCTTGATTAGCTCTGTCCTGTGCATTTGGAACCGGTTGATTGTTTACCGAGTCATCTGGTGATGGCTGACCGGGTTGTTTTGGTGGTGGTGCNGGTCTTTGTGGTGGCNGCATCATCATACCACCTCCTCCTAAACACATAATTTTTTTTCTCCTATTTTATAAGTTAACTCCATCATCATTAGCTGAACTGTTTGGAGTTGAATCGTCTCCAAAAGGTGAACACATAATTCACCTCCTATTTTGGTGGGTTTACACCACCTTCTGGTGATTTAGGTAAATTTTCAGGGTCAACAGCTCCAAATTCTTGAACACCTTTCTTTTGTTTTTCGATTTCTAGTTCTTTCTTTTTTTTAGTTGAAACTTTTTCTTCACCTTCCTTATCTTTAATGTCTTCAGGTGTTGGCATTTCAGGTGGTGGTGCTGCTGCCTGCTGTGTTGGAGCTGGTCGCTGTCTTTGTGGAGCTGGCATCTGTGGCATCTTAGGTGCAAATGGTCCTACGCACATTATTCTTCTTCCGTGATTAATTGTTTAATATATTCTACCACACTAGCTTGGCCAGCACGGTACATGATAGAGGATAAATCCTCCTTGGGGTGAACGGGTTGCCATTTAAAATTGTCTTCAACTTTTTTTAGCAACTCCTCCACTCGTTCGTTGTGTAACTTAAGAGTATTGAGGGAGATTGACATTTGAATGTTCAAAGAATGCTGGCATCCGTGCCGCTTGTGTCTCAGAAAGTTGTGGAGCTTTCCCATCATACATTAAGCGATCGCTAGAATCCAGCCAAAATTTTTTGTCCAAATATTTATCGGAGTTGCTACCTAATGGCTGCATTATCCAATTAATAGTTGCTTTCCGAAGCTTGTCCAAAGAATTACTAGGAACAAGACCCAACTCACTACAAACAAGACTATTTGTAGCCACGTGGATTTGTTCATCTCTGGANATATCAGCTGATACTGTTCTGAGAGCAGGATCACCAGTAAANCNAAAGAAAGGTAGTAGAACAAAGAATATAGCTCGTTCTGCAACCAANGCTTTTGTGATTGTNTGGTCTGGGTGATTAATCCAAGCATCTCTTAACCTCAGAGCTTCGTATTCTGCTTTTGTATCTGCACCATGTGCATCTACGATATATTGTAATGCTTTATCGTGACGTATTTCATCAACTACATTATCTTCTAATAATTTTCGAGCGTTTTCGGGAACGTCCTTTTCAAGACCTTCCTTAATGAACTCACCAACTGGTAGCTCCATATGACGTATTGCGAGAGCACGTCTGATGGTTTCTTCTGCACCAGNTTTNAGGACNCCNGCTNTNGGTTTNACAGGAGNCCATTTTCTTTTCCTNGATAGGAGTTTTTCATAAGGATCTTTTTTCATTATTCTTGACAGTCACAAGTTANNGGATTATCTAAAATGTCNTTCAAGTAATCGTCAACCTCGTCCTGATCAAGAGCTGCATAAGCNTNNGTCTTATCCTGAGTATCACCCATTACTTGTANANNATAGTAAAGGGAGGTCTGAGGAGAATCCAACCACTCTTCAACGAACGCATTGTCGTAGGCTACAACATCACTCCAAGAGTTAAAGCTGTATCCGTGAAGAAGTCCCGTAGCGTCGAGTAATTTTACAATACCATCAGTTACACGTCTGTAAACGTCCCAACCAACTTCTGAAGCGATCTCGACATCGCCATATTCAACTCTTTCCACACCAAAGGTGCCAGAGTCACGGTCCACACTCCTTGCTATTGGAGGTGCAATTTCTGGAGTACAAGTGTATCCATGTATATCTTTGCTTCTATATGAACAAGATGCAGTAGGTGCAATAGCAAATGCACGTGCCATGTTATTGTGAGTAGCTATATGTGCTGCTCCTTCAATAGCATTCTGTAATTGTTCAACAATATGGAATGCAGTTTGACTACATTCTTTTCCTTCTAACGCATTAGCAAAGTCTNCATACGTTACTTTATTATTTCGTAGNAAATTAGCAAGACCAAGNANNCCTAGTCCTACTTGNCTNTCTGTTTCNCTTGGGAGATATTCGCCTGTATTTCCNACGCCTGTTTTGCNATGGAGTTCACACAATTCAGACATGCCCACAGCGAAAGCTTTCGAGAGCTCTTCGATTTTGCACCCACCGAGATTGACATGTTGTAAAAGGCATGTTCCTCGTGAGGGCAAATAAACTTCGAGGCAGACGTTTCCACGAATTCGTTTAGATTCTGCATCGTATTTTATTTTGTTAAGCCAAATGTCTCCTTTTGCAATTCCTCCAAGGATTGCTTCCTTTGTTCGAGTTGTGGTATTAGACCATTTTTCTCGGTCAAGGTTAACACATCTTTTAACCCATGGGAGTTCTTCTCTGGGCGTTTGCACGAACTCAAGAATATCGGGGTGATCAATATCAAGGTGGATAACAACAGCACCGTTTTTGTAGATGCCACCCCTGCGTAATGTTTCATTTAAAGTAGAGTAAATTTTTGCGAATGATACTGGTCCACTAGCTACTAAACCTTTGCCATTTTCAGATCCTCTAGGTCTTAGTTTTGATAAGTGGACTGCTACTCCTGCTCCGTATCGGAGAGCATGAGAGACAAACCTCC
>FUFK010017582.1_pt1 | contig 21369 bp, 20 predicted proteins | sample 1021851 | NCBI WGS metagenome assembly FUFK01 (sample SAMEA51879418, study PRJEB19060) | metagenome
TTTGATATGTATCTTTGTAGAAATAAATGATTGTTCCGTAAGCTTCTTGTAGTTTAGTATTTGACATTTTATATTCCTTTCTGATTTTATTAAAATGTGACGGCAGAAGGGCATTGCCATAGGGCAAAGATACAAATGCTAATTTGTTTCCGCGAGGAATTGCCGATAGGCAAGGGGAAATTAGTATTTGCCAAAGGGTATATCTTTGAACGGCAATGCAATTATGACTAGCATTTTACATAAAACAGAAAGAAGATAGGCAAATACACTACAAGATGCGTCGGAATAATCAGTCAGTTAGTAGAGCTAGTAGTGTCAGTTAGTGAAATTAAGATATTGACAATGCTTACGAAAGTAAGCATAGAATTACAAGGAAAGGAAAGGCAATGAGTGAACTTACAGGTAACAAGCTTACTGCAAAGCAGAAGAAGTTAGTTGATACGTTAGTAGCAAAAGGATGTGGTATAAAAGATGCAAGTAAAGATGCTGGATACAGTGAGGGTGAAGCTGGCAGAGTTACTGCTAGTAAGACTTTGAAGCTACCACATGTGCAACAGTATATGATGAGTACGATAGCTGAGAATATAGGACTGAATGCTACGAAAGCACTACAGAGTATTGTGAAGCTAAGTAGCAATGCTAAATCAGAGTATGTGCAATTGGAAGCAAGTAAAGATTTACTGGATAGGGCTGGATACAAAGCAGTAGATAAGGTCATGCATAGTGTGGCAGGAAACATCAAAGTTAGCATAGACCTCACGTGAAAAGCTAGGGCAGTCTGCTGAACTAGAGCTGTGACAAACACATGGGGGGTCAAAAACCAGTGTTTGGCACGAGCAAGGGATAGTATACAAACATTTATGGAGAAAAAAGCTCGATGAAAATATTTACTAACTTAAAGGGATTGATTATGCGTGTTGCTGTGTTAATGTCTAATATATTGAGAAGGAGAAGAAATGGCGAGAACTCCAGCTTGGACAAGGAAAGAAGGGAAGAATCCGAAGGGCGGCTTGAACGCAAAAGGTCGAGCAAGCTACAAGGGAGGAACTCTAAAAGCTCCAGTAAAGTCAGGGGACAACCCAAGAAGAGCAAGCTTTCTAGCAAGGATGGGGGGAATGCGAGGACCGGAAAGGGACTCAAAGGGAAGACCAACAAGACTTCTTCTCAGCCTAAGAGCGTGGGGAGCATCAAGCAAAGCCGACGCAAAACGAAAGGCAGCAGCAATCTCACGAAGAAATAAAGCCAAGAAAAAGAAAGGATAACATCATGCCTATGGGAAAAGGAACTTACGGAAGTAAAAGAGGAAGACCACCAGCAAAGAAAAATGGTTTGACTGCAAAGCAGAAGACTCTTCCTAAACAACTGCAAACAAAAATTATGGCTTCTAAAAAGAAGAAGAAGTAATGGCAGTCAACGCAGCTGGAAACTATACTAAGCCAACAATGAGAGCTGCACTATTTCGCAGAATCAAAGCTGGTGGTAAAGGTGGAAGACCAGGGCAATGGTCTGCACGAAAGGCACAGATGTTAGCCAAACAATATAAAGCCAAAGGTGGTGGATATCGCTGATGGCTTTAGCAAAGAGTCAAAGAAGCCTACGAGCATGGACAAGACAGAAGTGGCGAACCAAGTCTGGTAAACCCTCTCTTAAAACTGGAGAAAGGTATTTACCAGAGTCAGCAATAAAATCTTTATCTGCAGCTGAAGAGTATCGAGCAACCACTCGAAAGAAAAGAGCAGCCATGCGTAAAGGCAAACAAGTTTCCAAACAACCAAAGAAGATAGCAAAGAAAACAGCATCACATAGAAAGTTTAGCTGATGTATCATGAACATAAACTAGATAAAGAAACAAGAAACTTACTGCGTATTGTTATTAAGCAAGTTCATCTTAAACATTTTCCAAAAGAATTTATTACTGATTACGAAGCAGATAAACGAATAGCTTCCCTTCTCCCCCACACCTTAGAAAGACTCAAAGAAGTCGGAAGAAACTACAACATTGATAAACTTTAATTACAAGCCAGACGGAGAAGTCCTAAAGCAATTTATGAAGGACAATAATTTTTTTCGTGGTATCAGAGGTCCAGTTGGTTCTGGTAAATCAGTTGCGTGTTGTGTTGAGGTATTCAGAAGGGCTCTTGAGCAGAAGCAAAATTATGAAGGGATTCGTAAATCTCGTTGGGCTATTATACGAAATACAAACCCACAACTTAGAACGACAACTATAAAGACTTGGCTGGATTGGTTTCCAGAGAATGAGTGGGGTAAGTTCCATTGGTCTGTTCCTTATACACATCACATACAAATGAATGATTTAGACCTAGAAGTAATTTTTTTGGCATTAGATAGACCAGAAGATGTGAAGAAGTTATTGTCATTGGAACTTACTGGTATCTGGGTAAACGAAGCAAGAGAGATTCCTAAAAGTATTATTGATGCGTGTACTATGCGTGTTGGTCGATATCCAAGTATGAGAGAGGGTGGTTCAAGTTGGTCAGGTGTTATCTGTGATACCAATGCACCAGAAGAAGACCATTGGTGGGCAATTATGTCAGGTGAAGTTCCGATACCAGACCATATACCTAGAGAGCAAGCTACCATGTTAATCAAACCTGATAACTGGACTTTCTATACACAGCCAGCAGCAATGAAAGAAAACTTAGGAGAAAAGGGCGAAGTATTATCCTATTCCCCAACCTCTAAAGCAGAAAACAGTAAGAACATATTACAAACGTATTATCCAAATATTGTAAGAGGTAAAACAAAAAGTTGGATAGATGTGTATGTAATGAATAGGCTTGGCATGATTCAAGATGGTAAACCAGTTTATCCAGACTTTGTAAGTGATACACACATTGCAGAGGAGGAAATACCTATTGCTGCTGGAGTACCTCTTTATATTGGAATTGATTTTGGTCTTACTCCTTCTGCTGTGTTTGGACAGAAAGTTCGAGGGCGATGGTTACTACAGTCAGAGATTGTAGCTATTGATATGGGTATAGTTCGTTTTGCTGAACTATTAAGACAAGAGATTGCTACACGATTTAATAATCTTGATGTGTATATTTATGGCGACCCAGCTGGTGACTTTAGGGCTCAGACAGATGAAACAACACCATTTGGAATATTACGAGGTGCTGGATTAAAAGCAACGCCAGCTCCAAGCAACAGCATAGACCTAAGACTTGAATCTGTTTCTTCACAACTTACTAAGATGGTAGATGGCAAATCTGGATTGTTGATAGATAGAAGATGTCCTCAGATAATTAAAGGATTTCAAGGTGGCTACTGCTATAGAAGAATGCAAGTATCTGGAGAAAGATATGAAGATAAACCTGAAAAAAATATGTATTCTCATATTCATGATGCTTTGCAATACTTAATGTTAGGTGCTGGAGAAGGGCGAAGTTTGATGTCTGGACAGAAGCCAGTCACATCTTTCAATGCAAGAAAAGGCTTTGATTTATTTAAAAGACCTAGTATTAGTAGAACTAGAACCTTTTTTGGAAATGATTTAAGGAGGTAGATATGTGTTTTGGTGGTGGTGGTAGTAGAACTCCTGAACCTAGACAAGAGGTTAGGGAAGAAACTAAACAAGCAAAAAAAGAAGAAGAAGAAGTAAAAATAAAAAACAGACAAGAAGCTCTTGAAAAAGAAGTGGAAACGTCTGCACCAGTCAAAACAAGTTTATTCTATGATACTGGAGGAACAGTCTTCAGAAGAAGAGTTGGTCGAGGTTCATTATTTACAAGCAGCCCAGGGGGGTCTGGTTTTCTTTCACAGGGTAGAGAGCAAACACCTACAGGATTGAGAAGGTACTAATATGCATATTGGTATGCCAACAGAACCAAAAGCATTAGCTCAATATTATATGGAAAAGTTTGAAAAGGCGAAAGCTATTCGCCAACACTTTGAAGATGTGTATGATGATTGCTATGAGTATACAATGCCTATGCGAGAAACATTTAAGTCTAAGACCATAGGAGAACGTAGAGATGAAAAGATATTTGATGAAACTGCTGTTGTTGGAGTACAAGAATTTGCATCAAGACTCCAGCAAGGACTTGTCCCCAACTTTGCTCGTTGGGCTGATTTTACTGCTGGCTCAGAAATACCAGAATCAGAACGAGATGCAATCAACAATCAGCTTGAAGAAATAACTGAGTTTGTTTTTGAGATACTACAGAACTCAAACTTTGCACAAGAGGTTCATGAATCATTTATGGACTTGGCTGTTGGTACTGGTGTACTTTATGTTTCTGAAGGGGATGCTGTTAATCCAATTACTTTTTCTGCTATACCATTACCGCATGTAGTTCTTGATGTTGGTCCGAATGATAATATTGACCATGTATATAGAGAAAGAAGTGTTCGATATTCTGATTTACATATTTTGTTTCCTGATATTGAGTTGCCACAAGAGTTGCAAAATTCAATGATGGCTAGTCCAGACCAAAAAACAAAACTATTAGAAGTTGTTTGTAAAGATTATTCAAAGTTAAATGAAGATGCTTTTTTATATGTATGTATTGAAACAGCAACAAAGACAGTTCTAAAATCAGAAGCATTAAGTGGTACTGGTAGTAATCCATATATATGTTTTAGATGGAATACATGTTCTGGTGAGGTATATGGAAGAGGTCCATTATTCAATGCACTTAGTGCAATCAAGACTACTAATCTTACTGTAAAAGATATTCTTGAGAATGCTGCTATGGCAATAGCTGGTATATATCAAATGGATGATGATGGTGTTATTAATCCAGATACAATTAATCTTGTGCCAGGGACTGTTATACCAAAAGCACCAAACTCTCAAGGACTACAACCTATTCGACAAGCTGGTGATTTAAACTTTACTAATTTTATTTTGAGTGACATGCGTAATAATATTAAGAAAGCATTGTATAATGATATGCTTGGTAATCCAGATAGAACACCAGCTAGTGCAACTGAAGTTGCAGAAAGAATGGCAGACCTAAGTAGACGTATGGGTTCTGCTTTTGGTAGATTGCAAGCTGAAATGGTACAGCCAGTTCTAGCTCGTGTAGTTCATATTCTAAAGAAACAAGGTCGTATAGAATTGCCAACATTAAATGGCAGACAAATAAAAGTTAAATCAATATCACCATTAGCACAGGCACAAGCAAACTCGGATATATCTGCTATAGCAAGATGGTTGGAATTAGTTGGAGGAGCATTTGGTCCACAAGTAGTTAATCTTTTGGTTAATAGTGAACAGACTGCTGCACATCTAGCTAAGAAGTTTGGTGTTCCTGATACGCTAATAAGAGATGTTGCTGAACGACAACAGATAGTTGCTGCTGCTCAACAGATGGCACAACAACAAATGCAACAACCACAACAAGCTATGGGTCAAGGAATGGAGGAAGCACCAAATGAACAAATCGCTGCAGAATGAAACAAAAGCAATCTCAAGTAGATTTGATGGATTCCCAAGAAGCAAGGATGATGAGGATACTATAAGCCTTAATATGCATGCTTTATTCAACTCACCAGTTGGAAAAGAAGTATTGAAATATTTACGCAGTATAACTATTGAAGCAGTTCATGGTTCAGCAGTAACAGATGAAGTGCTAAGACATGCAGAAGGTTCAAGGTTTATTGTAGGTGTTATTGAAAGACGAATAGCACATGGTGATAAAGTAGCAAGAGAGGATTGAAATGAGTGAAGACCAAACAACAGAAGAAAATGTTTCACGTGAAACAACAGTCGGACAACAAATAGAAACAAATAATACCCCTACAACCCCTACAAGTGAATCAGCACCAACAGAGGAACAAAGTGTTGAATCTATGGGAGAAAGACCAGCTTGGTTGCCTGAGAAGTTTAAGTCAGCAGAAGACATGGCAAACTCTTATTCTCAACTTGAGGGTAAACTCAGCCAGAAAGAAGATGATATAAAGTCACAAGTAATGAAAGACTTGGAAGCAGAAGCATATAAAGACAGACCTGAAAGGAAAGGTGATTATATATTACCAGAAGGTATTGATGATGAGTTAGCAAGAAGTAATGAGTTGCTTGAGTGGTGGGCTGACCAGTCATTTGAAAATGGGTATAGCCAAGATGAGTTTGCTGAAGGCATTGAGATGTATAAAAAAGCAATGAACATTGGCTCAACTGACCCAGAAGCAGAAATGAAAACACTTGGTGATAATGCAAAAGAAAGAGTACAAGCAGTAGAACTATGGTCAAATAAGTTTTTCACACCAGAACAACATGCTGAGATTGCAACATTATGTTCAACAGCTGAAGGTGTTAAGGCTATGGAAACTGTTATTAACGCTTTGAAAGGTAGCCAGTCTATAGGTGATGCTGCACCTACTGGTCAACAAAATGAAGCTGGACTAAGAGAGATGATGAAAGACGAAAGATATTGGAGCATGACAAAGCGTGACCCAAACTATGTTCGTCAAGTAGAAGAAGGTTTTCAAAAACTATTTAATAAATGACATACATTCAGAAAGGACAGTTTGAGTTCAGACCATGTAAACTTTCTGATGTAGACCACCTTGTTGATAAACTAAGACTTTCTGATGTTCGAGAATGTGCATTAGTTGGTGCATCTCCAGAGATGGCACTTGCTGTTCCATTTCTTGAAGATGGTGCTAAAGGTTTTACGATTACACATAAGGGTAAACCTATTGCAATGTGCGGTGTAACACCTCTTGATGAGATGATGCATGTGGGTAAAATATGGTTTCTTGGCACAGATATGATAGATAAACATTGGTTATTTATCTTTAAACACAGCAAACTTATACTGTCTTTTCTTAAAATAGACTATGATTTTGTAGAAAACTATGTGCCAGAAGACCAAATAAAAACAATAAAATGGTTAGAATCTATGGGATTTTCTAAAGAAGATGACCCATATTACTTTAATTCTACACCCTTCATTAAACTTTTTTATTGCAATTTGGATAATTTTGAGCAAAGAATTAGTAAGTCAAGACCCACTATGCACTAAGTGACCCCTTGTGGACAATCATGTTGAGGTGCAAAACGGACAATCAGCGACGTAATTGAAACTTAACAATGGAGCTGAATAATGGCAAATACAATTGATACAGCCTTTATTAAACAGTTCGAGTCTGATGTTCACATGGCATATCAGCGTATGGGTTCTAAACTACGGAATACTGTGCGTACTGTTGGCAATGTAGCTGGAAACGTAGTTCGTTTTCAAAAGATTGGAACTGGTACTGCATCTACTAAATCGAGAAATGGTATGGTTACACCTATGGAGCTTACACATACAACTGTGGAAGCAACCATGANTGATTTCTATGCTGCCGAATATATCGACAAACTAGATGAACTTAAAACTAACATCGATGAAAGACAAGCAGTAGCACAAAGTGCTGCGGCTGCTCTTGGTCGAAAAACTGACGATATCCTGTATACAGCAATGGATGCTGGAGCTAACTCAACTCAAATACATGATACAAGTAGTGCTGTTGAAAAAGCAGACNTACTNNCATTATTTGAAACTTTTGGTTCTGCAAACATTCCTGAGGATGGTGGTCGNTATCTTGCTATGCANCCAAAGGGATTTGCAGACTTATTCTTAATTAATGAGTTTGCATCATCTGACTTTGTTGGTGAGCAGAATCTACCATTCGCTGGTGGTATGACAATGAAGCAGTTTCTAGGCTTCAACATATTCTCTACCTCTGCAATTACCGCTGGTAAGAATATGGCTTATCATACTACTGCTGTAGGATTAGGCGTAAACTCTGATGTTTCCACAGAGATAAACTATATCCCTGAGAAAGCATCTCATCTTGCAACATCTATGATGTCAATGGGTGCTGTTGTTATTGATGACAATGGTATCTATGAAGTCTTAGATAATAATTAATAGGGGGTAATCATGGCTCTTGATATGAGTAAGCTCACCAGATTAGCTGGTGGAAGTGGTGTCAACCTTTGGTATTATACATCTAATGACGCTTTATCTGTTGTGAGAGCAGCAAACTATTTTTCAACTGCTGATGCTACTGGTGGTGAAATGAATGGTCAGTCTGCTCTTGGGATGATGAACGAGGGTGATGTCATACTAATATGTGACGCTAATTCAACACATAAAACTTTATCTGCAACTGTTGTTAAATCTGTATCTGCTACAGCTATTGACTGTGGTGATGGTTCTGATTTAAGTACCGCAGATAGTGATTAAGGATAGGGGGAGAAATCCCCCTACTCTAATATGGCAGTAGTTAGTACCAAATCAGATACAGCAATTGACATTTGTAATAGAGGTTTAATCTTTATTGGAGCAGAACCTATTACATCTTTTGATGATGGAACAACTGAAGCAAGAGTTGCTGCAAATATTTATGAAGATGTAGTTCAAACATCTTTAACGAATGCTCGATGGAGATTTGCAACAAATCAAGAAGCTTTGAATAGATTAACTGATGCACCAACAGCACGATTTGATTTAGCATATCAGCAACCAAATGATACGTTAATTATTCATGCAATTACAGTTAATGACAATCCTATAGAGTATCAAATATATGGCGATATGATTTACGCTGATACAACTACAACAGATACAGTTGTAGCTGATTATACATTTAGACAAACAGAAGAATTTTTTCCAAGCTATTTTGTGATGGCAGTTGCTTATGGACTGGCACAAGTATTTGCTACATCAATAGCAAGAGATGGTTCTCTTACACAAACAATGGCAACATTAGCTGATGCTGCTATGAGAAAAGCAAGAAGTGTAGACTCACAACAACAAACATCAAGAAAACTAATAACTGGTCGTTTTGTTCAGAATAGGAGATAGGAATGAGAAAGCTAAGAGTTCCTTTATCCAACTTTCAGTTTGGTGAAGTTAGTCCATCACTTATATCGAGAACAGATTCAAAAGTATATTCTAGCTCTGCACAAAAGGTAGAGAACTTCTTTCTTAGAGCTGAAGGTGGAGTTATAAAACGAGCTGGTCTTAGTAATATATACGAATTTGATACAACTGTTAATACTGCTAAAACTCAACAGCATAGAATAATACCTTACATATTTTCAGATGATGAACGATATATCATCTCTCTTGAGAATCTAAAGATAAGAGTATTCAGAGTAGATACATCTTTTAATGTAACACTTGCAACAACTATTACACAAGATAGTAATAGTGCAGCATTACCATTTACACATGATAATATTCATGAAGTTACCTATGCACAGTCAGGTGATACAATGTTTATTGCTCACCAAACATTTATGGTAAGAAAACTTGTGCGAACAGGACTTACTTCTTTTGCTGTTGAAACATATACATTTGACCAAAACTCAGCAAATACAATAGTGCATCAACCTTACTTTAGTTTTCAAACCCCTGGTGTAACTCTTGACCCAAGTGCTACAAGTGGTAGTGGTGTTACTTTTACTACAAGTTCTGCTTACTGGGATACTACTGGTTCACAATCTGGTGGAGATTATCCTGACTCATTACATGTTGGTATTAACTTTAGATACAATGATTCAGAGTTTAAAATTACTTCTGTGCAATCTGCAACACAAGCAACTGGCACAGTATTTGGTAATTTAAAAAGAAGATTGAAGGTTGATTCATTTAGAACAAGTGAGGGTGTTGGAACTGTAGAGGTTACATTACTCAATCATGGTTTGGCAGCAACCGCAGCATTTACAGTTGATAATGCTTCTGCTGTTGGTGGCATAGCAAGGTCAAATCTAAATGGTGCAAGAACAGTTTCTGAAGTTATAGATGACAATACATTTACATTTACTGCTGGTGCAAATGCAACATCTGCTGCTGCTGGTGGCGGTACACCTACACTAGAAACGCATGCACCAGTTACAGAATGGTCTGAGCAGTCATACTCTGCATTGCGTGGTTTTCCAGCAGCAGTAGCCTTTCATCAGAATCGTTTATGGTATGGTGGAACGCTTGGACAACCTGATGGATTATGGGGAAGTAAGACTGGTACATTTTTTAATTTTGATGTAGGAGAAGCAGCAGATAATGATGCACTTGATTTGACAGCAAGTATTGGTGATATCAATACTATCCGTCACATAATATCAAATAAAGATTTACATGTATTTACATCAACAGATGAGTTTATAGTTCCAGCATTACAAGGTGCAGTTACAACACCAACTAACGCATCAATAGAACGACAGACATCATTTGGTTCTTCTTTTCTTCGACCTTACCTGTATGATGGAGCAACAGTATTTGTAGATTCATCAGGTTCTATGGTACGAGAGTTTATATTTTCTGATGCTGTGAAAGGATATACTGGTCAACCTATCTCAACGCTATCAAGTCATTTAATAAACACACCAATACAAATGGCTATGCTTTCTGGTGCAATAGGTCGTGCAGAAAACTATTTATTTATTGTTGATGCTGATGGTAGTATAGCTGTGTTTAATTCTAATAGAGTGGAGCAAAGAGCTGGATGGACACAATTTACAAGTCAAGGTTCATTTCATTCAGTCTGTGTAATTGATACACGTGTTTATGCAGTTGTTAAATTTGATAAAGGTGACGGCACTAACAAATATTTTCTTTGTGAGTTTAGCAATAGCTTTAATACTGATTTGGCTAAAACTTATTCTGGTACTAATGGGGTCTTCAGCGTTAGTTCCGATTTCGCAAACGGAGCTGTGGTTGATGTGGTCAATGGGACTTTTTATCTTGGGAGTTTTACTGTGTCTGGTGGTAATGTGGACGTTTCGTCAGTAGACTCTTCTATATCTTCAGCAGAAATAGGTTTGAAGTTTGATGTTACTTTGAAAACAAATCCAATAGATGCAGTAGTTGCAGATGGACCTTTAACTGGAGAGTTTAGAACAGTACAAAGAGTTGTTCTTGATTTAAACAATACTCTTTCCGTTACTGTGAATAATACTAATTTAATTATACGTCAGGTAACTGATGATATGAGCCAGCCAAGAAATGCAATTACTGGTAAGAAAGAATTTAGATTGTTGGGATTTGGTCGTGACCCACAAATAACTATTACACAGAATGCACCATTGGCATTACAGATTAATTCAATAGTAGCGGAGGTAGCCTTTTAATGATTCAGTTTTTACAACTAGCAGCATCTTTAGTTGGAGTTATGGCAACTGCTTCGGCAGCAGATGCAGCAAAACAACAAGCAGACTCTCGAGCAAGAGAGATTGAAGAAGATAAAAAACGTAATGAGATTATGTATTTACAAAAGCATAATGATAGGATGGATGCTTATTTTGATGATGTAAATAAGAATGAAGCTTTGTTAGGTGGTGCAACTGGTAGAGATATTGGTCTTGATAGAAGCTTTAGAGCATTCCAAAAGAAACAAGAAAAAACTGTAGGTAAAGATATTGTTAGACTTGATAGACAAGCTTTATTTACTGATGATAAATATAGAAGACAAGCAGAACAAGTTAGAATAGAGGGTGATGCAAAATCACAATACTTATATCTACGAGCTGTGTCATCTGGCATCAAAGCATTTCATGATTTCAAAACATATAGTTAATTATGGTTATAAATTTAAAACAACAAAAACTTACATTTAATAATAAACCCATAGGAGTTATTCAACGTACTAATGCTGTGGAGCAATCACTTCTTGGTGTAGCAGTAGAAGCTGAAAAACTTAGTGATATAGCATTGAAAGAAATGAAGCTGGCATCAACTGAAGCTGGTGAAAAAGCTGCAAGAACGATGCCTATAGAAAAGTTCTACACACTAAATGCTGATGGTGAATTTGAAGCATACGATACAAAAGAGTTTCAAGACTTAGGAGCAAATGCACGAAGGTCATTTAAAACTTTAGCTAATAAAAAATTTATGCGAAGTATTCAAAAAGATATTGAGGTAAAGCATAAAGAATTAGCTCTTAAATATAAAGATGTTGCTGGTGGTGATGAACTATATGCAAATGTATTTGGTGCGTATGTTGATACATTAGTAGATAACTCACCAGCAGAATTTAAAGATATTATTAAAAATGATGGTATTGATACTCTTACATTAGGTAAGGCAAATATACAAGCTGGTTTACGAGAAACATCAAACCTTTCAAGTATGAGAATGATTGAAGAAGAGTTTATAAGTCTTGCATCAAAATATAATCAAGCAAAACGTCAAGGCGATGAAATGCTGATGGCTGGTATAAGGGCTCAATTAGAAAATGTAGTTACCTCTTCAAAAGAATTAGAAAATACTTTTGGTCAAGCAAGAGCAAAAGGATTAGCACAAATATATTCAAGAAAAATAGCAAATTTAGATTTAAGTGCAACTGTTGCTAAACTTTATAGTGAAGAAGGTTTAAGTAAATTAGATGTTGATAATATGCATGGTTATTTGCTTTCTGGTGGTACATACATTGGTGAAAATTTACAAAGCAATGCTGAACAACTAGCAGACTTAAATGATATTTTAAATAGTACAGAGGGATGGCAGATGGATAGTCTTGTTGCTCTCTCTACAAAATATAAAGAATTAACAAAACAAATAATTACAAGTTCTCAACCATCTAGTTCTTCAAAAAGACAAGAAACAAATGAAATACTAAGCATTGTAAATACCGATATTGAAGGTCTTAGAAACATTCCTTATTCTTCTGAAACTGTTAATGCTTTGGAAAAAAAGTTTGAGCAACTAAGCACAGATAATAATGATGCATTTAATAGTGACAAGTTATTGCAGAAAAAAAATTATCTTGCAAAAACAGCAACAATTAGATTAGCAAAAGAAGTAAAACGAATTAAAGATGGTAATGGAAATATACTGCCATCAGGAGCTTGGGAAGCAATAACATTATATCTTCAAGATGGAGATGAACGTAATTTACGTTCTTATGTTGATATTGGCGGTAATTCAGTTGACTTTGATGAGCCAACAAGAAAAAAAGTTATTGAATTTTTTAACAAGGTTGCAAGTACAAATGTTCTGTCTGAAGATAATATTGGTCAGATAAGAACAGCAGTAGCTAATTACTCTAATACTAGAAAATTAGAAGAATCAAGAATAGAAGCCAATGTTCAAAAGAGAGAAAATGAATTAAAAATTCAAGGCAAAAGAGAAGAACTTCTTAAATATGAGTTAGAAAAAGGAGTGCTTGAAGATGAGTTATTTGAAGTAAGAACTGATGAAGATGTTACTGATGCTGTAAAAAGTATTGATGATTTTATCAAAAGGTTTTCAAACTGGGCTACTGAAAGTGGTGCAAAGAATGTTGGTACAATAGTTAATGCTGATAGAGCAAGATTAGAACAAGTATTAGGTAAACAAATAAATAAACTTGTGGCTGGAGAGGTTGCTAAATCTATTGCACTTGAGCCAAATCAAATAGAAGAACAGGGTATCTTTGTTCTTAATGCTAAGAAATCAACAGACTTAAAGAACTTCTTAAGCTATGTAAGAAATCCAAATGAAGAACTCAAATCAAAAATTAAACCAGAGTATTTGGCTGCTTATGAAAAGTACTATGAAAGAGATGATTTACAACTTGAGCCAGTACGAACAGATTTAGAAACTTCTATATCACAGCTTATAGCACTTACTATTAGTGAACAATCAGGCAGACAAGAAGCACTCAATGAAGCAAATGATATGAATAATATTATTAGAACAACTCTAAAACGAGATGAGAAAGCTTCAAGACTGGTAGATAAAATATTATTTGAAGCTCTTGTGAAATATAGTGATGAAAATAATTTAGGTTTAATTGATAAAGATAAGACTATTGAAGAAAATATGAAGGGTTTTTATTTTTCTGAAGAGTCGCTTAAAAAGAATCCTGTTACTGATTTGATGTATAAATTGATTGGTGAGGGATATTTACCTCATCAGTTTGTTGATGGATATAATATGATGGGTGGTGCTGAAGAGTCTGTTCTCAAAGCAATGGATACTCATAGAATAAATCTTGAGTCACAACCATCTGCAAACGGAAAAAAGGTTTCATATATAGGATATAAGGGAACTAATAAGTTTGCTGGTAACTATGGTTTTAAAAGTATAAATGATAGTTTTAAAGAACTAAGAACAATAAATCATATTCTTAGATTTAGAGCTGGTGGAAATCAACAAGCATTTAACTTATTAGATAATGAAGGTATTGGTATGCCTACTGAAAGAACAGCAACTATGGTTCAGTATGATGCACCATATTCTGACTTGCTTAATTCTTATAGTCAAATAACAAATGAGCAGATGAATGATGCTTTTAAAATATTAAAGAAGCAACTAAATATTAAAACTCTTTATTCCCCCACAGAAGCTAATCGAGAAATAATAATTAAAGATTTAATAAACAGTACAGAGATATTTGGTCCAGCTAAAGATAACAAAGCAGCATTATCTTTATTTCAGCCACCACAAGAAATAATAGATATAGCAGAACATTTTTGGAGTGTTGCTGCAATGGATGCAGAATTACGCAATGATAAGTCTGGATTGAAGCAATATTACTCACAGTTTAAAACAATGCTTACTGAGTATATGGATACAAACTATATGGAATCTGATGGTAATGTATTGGATTTTTCCAATATGCACACTCTCTCTACAACTCATACAAGACTCCATCCAGCGATACATTTAGGCGAAGCAAAGTATCTTGCAATGGTAGACTATGTAAATGATAGATTACCTCCAAATATGGTATTTGATTTTGATGCTGTGCAAACAGATGAGTTTCTAAAAAAATATAAATTCTCAAGACAAACATTACCGACTGATGAAGTGTATGCACAAATAAATACATTACCTACACAATTTAAAAGACGTTATGCAAAAGAGTTGAAAGCTGGAAAAGATATATCTGAAAAGATATTTAAAGAAAGATTAAAAGAAGAAGCTAAGAAAGAGGGTATTGATAAAGTAGTTCTAGTTGCTTATGAAACTGCAAATGCAAATGAAATAATTTATCAAGCTATGAGAGTTACAGCAAATGAAACTCTTACTCCGGTAATTGTTACTAATAGCAAAGGTGATGCACTTCCTTTTGTTTTTTCACTTGGGAGTCTTGCTGCTGCTTTTGATAAAGATGGAGTATATGACAATATTCTTAGAGAGCAGTTAAGACCAGGGGTTGAAAAGAGAAAACAAACAGAGCAAGGCTTAAATGAAACTGGGACAGATGCATTGAATAGATTTTATGGATTATTTGTTAGATGAGTGAGAAGACTGAATTTCTTATTGATAATGCGTACAGACCAAGTGGTCTTGCTGATATAGAAGGATTTCTTCCAACAGAACAACTAGCACCATCATTTTGGGATTCTACCCAAGCAATGTTTGGATTTAGTTATGACTCTCAGTTTGAAGCATTTAATGAAGATTTAGAGTTTAATACAAAAGGATTTGCTAGACCATTTTCATATTATATGGGTTTGGCTGGTATGCCACCAGTTACTTATGATGGCTTGCGTAATCAACCAGAAGAACAAAATATTGATGAGTTTAAAATTCTTCAAGAGTTTAAGGATAAAGAAGAGGTTGAGTTTGACCCAAATTTTAATCCTTTTGATGAAGAACTTATTCGTGGATATGAAGAGCATGCATTGTATTTTGCTGATGCAAAGAATCTTGACCATTTTGAATTTAAGAAAAGAGTTCTTGATGAAAATATAGCAAGAAGAGAAATAATCAGAATGGGTGGTTTCTGGCAGAATTTAGGAGCAGCATTCTTAGACCCTATTAATTTTATATCATTACCTTTTGGTGGACCTACTGTTGGTATTGCTCGTTCTGCTGTGAGAGTGGGTGCTGGTACTGGAGTTATTGTTGCTGCTCAAGAGATGACTCGTTATCCATTTGACCCTCTTGCAACCCCTGGTGAGGTTGGAATGAGTGTTGGTGCTGCAACTGTTTTTGGTGGAATACTTGGTGGTTTGATTGGTGTGCCAATAACAGCTCAAGCAAAAGCATTTAGAAATAGTGCTGATAATTTTTCTAAAGGTGTTGCTTTTAGTAATAAACATACTGATGAAGCAACGCATGCAATTAAAGAACAGCAAATAAGAACAACAGGAAAACCAAATGCAAAACCAAGAGGTGACAGATTTATTGAAGATGTTTTGATACCTTTTAGTAAAGCACAAATAGATGACATTATTGAAGAAGCAGCAGAAGTTGCTAGTGGTATCAGATACAGACAACTTATATTAAAAGATAAATCAGCAATTCAACAATTAGCAAACTCTGTTGGTGATACTGTTGATGATTATACAGCTAAAATTACAAAAGAAATTGAGTATCTCAAACAACAGCAAGCTGAAAATAAACAAACACAAAGTAGTAAAATATTCAAAGACTCTAAAAAAGTAGCTGAAGGAAAAATAAAACAATTCAAAGTTGGTGATGAAGTATATGATACAAAAAAGATTGAAGCTCTTGCAGACCGCGACCAGTTAATAAGCAATAAGAATGCTTATGACAAACAAGTTCCTATTCTTGAACAAGAAGCATCAAAGATAGGTAAAGAAATAGCAAAGTTAAATACACCTGAATTTCAAAAGTTTCTAACAAAAATAAAAGATGAAGGTAGATATAATCCAGTTACTAAGAAGCAAGAGAAATATGGTGTTAACAAAGATGAAAAATATAATGCAGCAGATAGCATTCATGTTGAGCAGTTAAGGCAGTATGTAAAGGTAGATAAAGTTGGTAAGCGTATTATACAACTTGAGGATGCACAGACTGCTATTGCTAATCGTATAGAAGAACTGAATATTCGAGCTAATGATAATTCAAAAGCAATACGATTTAGAAGAAAAGCATTAGAAAAATTTAATGAAGGATTGAAGTTTTCTGAAAATATTTATATTAACAGTCCTTTGTTTCGTTTTATTTTTAATCCTATTAAAGATTTACTATTTGATAGGACAGCAACAGCAATATCTAAGTATTATATATTAAAACTTGGTTTTGATAGCGGATTGAATCTTGAACTGATAAAGCGTGGATTTAAGTTGGGTAATAGTGTCCATCAGAATAAAGCAAAGCACATGGCAAAGCTTTATGACTTTACAATTAAGATGAGAAGTTTTTATTTACAATCAGTTGGCATGTCACCATTACGTTCTGCTGAAAATTTATTTTCTTTTGAACAAGTTGAATGGCAAAAGTTATATCAAACACCAAGAAGATTAATGGCTGGTGGTCAGCAAAAAACAGAGCAACAATTCTTTCACGACATAACAGTAAGATACATACGAGGTGAAGCTGGCGATACTGATATGGAAAATGCTGCAATTAATTTTATGATAAAAACATTTAAGAATGAGAAGATTGAAAAAGAAGCTGTTGGATTGTTAGGTGGAGCAAACTTTGAAAGAGGTAAACCATTTAGATTAAGACAAGATTTAGAATCACGAATTGAAAAAAGAAATCAGAATCGTGAAAAAATAAAGCAAATGGAAACTGATTTGAAAAGAGGTTTCTTTGAAAAAGATGGAAAACAAATTCCATACACAAAAGATGGCAGAGCAAAGCAAGAATTTCATTTAGCAAGAAGAAAGCTTTGGGATGAGAGCTATACAAAGACAATTGAAAAGAAAACAGATGAACTCAATGAAGTATTGCAAAGATTAGATGATATAAAGAATCGTCAGCAATCAGGTGAAAACTATTTTGATGAAAACTTTTTTCCAAGAAACTTCAACATAGATATGATTCGAGCAAATAGAGAAGAGTTTGAAGAACTCCTCACTACTGAATTGATGAAAACAACATATAGAGTAACAGATGATGGAAAAAGAACATCAGGCACATTAACAAGGGATGATGCTCATGAGTTAGCAAGGCAGACTACACAAAAGATACTGCTCGAGCAAGAAGATAAAGTAGAAGAAATATTTGTTGGTGCTGGTATATCCAAACATTTAAAGAGTAGGGTACTTGATATACCAAATAGTAGATTAATTAAGTTTATACATACTGACCCATTCTCAGTTTACAAAAAATATGTTCAGCAAACTGCTGGTATGGTTGAGTTTAAGAGAGAGTTTGGAACATTTAAAACAATTGATGATATCCAAGATGATATTTTTGAAGAAGCATTTGAAAAGGGTTTATCTGTTGCAGATGCTGAACGTCATTTTCTTCAAGTAAGATTTATGTATGATAGAGTTGTAACAAATAGGCTGCATGATAATCCCTATAGCTGGGATAAAAGACTTGTTAACCTCTCTCGAACTTTTGCACAGCTTAGTTATCTAGGTAGTGTTGTATTTTCTACAATGGCAGAGCCTTCTGTAATTATGATGAATCATGGTGTTGGTAAAACAATGCATGGTTTGTTTGAAGCATTCTTCAATCCTCAAGTTAGGGCAGCAATCAAAGAAGTAGCAAAAGGTGGTGAAGCAATCGACCTTACATTAGGTACAAGTCATCAGAGATTTGTTAATGAAATGTCATTCAATTCTATGAGTGACCACATGTTTGATAAAGCAAAGAATGCTTTCTATATTCTCAATGGTCTTACTGTTGTTACCACAGCATTAAAAAGATTAGATGGTATTTTAAGAATAGACCATTATATAAACTCAGCTCTTAAAGTATCTAATCCTAAAAAATATGGTAAGGCAAGTCAGTTTGAGATTGAGTATCTTTTACGATATAACATTGGAAAGAAAGAAGCTAAAAAGATTGAAGGTCTTGTTGATGATGGGACAATACAGAAATCAAGAGATGATGCTGGTGGTCTTTGGTTAGCAAATACAGACAAGTGGACAGATATTTCTTTTAGAGATGATTTTAGAGCAAGTGTCGCTAGTGGTGTTTTGAATACAATTCTTATGGGTACACCAGCAGATAAGCCAAAGCTTGTTGATGGTATTGTTTTTTTGCGTACTTCTACAGTAAATAAAGCTGGATTGGGTGGTTTGTTCAAAGAAAGTGTAGACTACCCTGGTTATGTTAAGTTTGATGTGCCTTTACTTGGTATGCCTTTCCAATTTTTTTCTTATTCTTTTGCTGCTGTGAATAAAGTGACAGCATCACTTACTCAAGGTGCTTTAAAGAGCAGAGTTATGGCACCTCTTATTGGAGTAGGATTAGCTTACTGGTCTTTGAGTTTGCGAAAGCCTGATTACATTTGGGATGAAATGAGTATGCAAGACAAGATGCTGCAATCCTTTGAATACTCTGGAGTAGCAGCAATTTATATGGATTTATTCTATGAATCATTACATACGATTTTAGCTGTTCGAGGAGAAAACTTTACTGGTGGATTTATAAGTCCAAAATATCAGGATACTGCACATGAGTCTTTGATTGGTTTGTTGGGAGCTGGTCCAAGTCATACATTTGATATGGGTAAATCTATTATGGAAATGTTAAATGGTGATTTTGGTAAAGGAGCTAGTGATTTGATGAAGATATTACCTTTTCTTTCACTACCTTACGTTAAATCTCATGTTAGGGACTTAGGAGCAGCAATAGATGAACGACTTGATTAAAATTAAAAAAGAAAGTAGAGTTTCGTTATGACCATATCAGTATCAGATAATACACCAAGAGTGTCGTATTCAGTTGCTCAAGGGCAAACACAGACCTCTTTTACAGTAAACTTTGAGTTTTTTGCAGCAGCAGACCTCAATGTATTTGTAGACAATACGCTAAAAACAATCACTACTCACTACACAGTATCAGGTGGAAATGGTTCAACAGGGACAGTCACAATGAGTGTGACAGGAGCAAGTGGTGGGTCAACTGTAGTAATAACAAGAGATATAGCTCTTGAAAGAACAACAGACTTTCCAGTTTCTGGTGCATTTAATATTTCTTCTCTTAATACAGAGTTGGATAAATTAGTGGCAATAGATGCTGATGTTGATGACACAATTTCACGGTCAATAAGATTACAAGATTCGGATGCTGCTGCATCTATGGAGCTACCTCTCAAAGCATCAAGAGTAGGCACAGTATTAGGATTTAATGCAACAACTGGTGCGGCAGAAGCTGGACCAACTATTACTGCTGTTCAAAGTTTAGCTGATGTAACTACATCTATAAATTTATTAGGAACTTCTGCTGTGGTAGAAGATATGGGATTACTAGCTACGTCAGCAGTTATAGAAGATATGGGATTATTAGCTACATCGAGCAACATATCTGCTATGGCATTGTTAGGAACAAGTGCTGTTGTTACAGACATGGGATTATTAGGTACATCTGCTGTTGTTGAAGATATGGGATTTCTTGGAACATCTGCAAATGTTACTGCAATGGCAAACTTAGGAACATCTACTGTTGTAGGTCACATGGCGGCACTCAACGCATCAGGTGTTATATCAAATATATCAACTGTGGCTACTGATATTTCTAACGTAAATACAGTAGCATCTAATGTGTCAGGGATAAATGACTTTGCGGCTCGATACAGAGTAGCATCCTCCGAACCAAGCTCTTCTCTTGATGTTGGTGATTTGTTATTTGATACGACAGCTAATCAATTGAAGGTGTATAAGTCTGGTGGTTGGGAAGCGGCAAGTGCATTTGGTAATTTATCATCAGATAGTACACCAGAACTAGGGGGTAATTTAGATGTTGTTACACATAGTATTGTATCATCAAGCGATAGAAACATAGCTATAACACCAAATGGTGCTGGTGTTGTTCGTATTGATGGTAATGTAGATATATCAACTGGTGCTATAGATTTAAAGAATGGTGGTACACAGTCTTATATTAGATTNTATTGCGAAAGTTCTAATGCTCATTACGCACAACTACAAGCACCAGCTCACTCTGCNTTTNGTGGTAACATNACTCTTACAATGCCAGCAACTACTGGTACAATAGCTCTTACTTCTCAAATACCAACATCAGGAATATCAAATGGCAATGTTGCTACGTTTACATCTGGTGTAGCTGATGATGATTTCTTGAGAGTAAGTGGTACTTCTATCGAGGGTAGAAGTGCGTCAGAATTATTAAGTGATATTGGTGCAACTACCGAAGCAACTGCTGAAGCAAATTCGGTTGCATTGGCTATAGCTTTGGGATAAAGGAGAAATAATATGGCAAATACATTTAAGGTAGTAAGTCACGATGTCATGCCAGCAAGTGCTGGTTCGCCAGAAGACTTATATACTGTACCGAGTAGTACAACGACTGTAGTCATTGGTTTGATGCTAGCCAATGTTCATACTGCACAAGTAACAGCATCAGTAAAATTAGTATCAACAACATCTGGTGGTGGTCGAACAGCACAAAATACAACAACATTCTTAGCAAAAGATGTTCCTATTGCTGTAGGACAAAGTACAAATATGTTAGCTGGTGGTAAAGTTGTTTTAGAAACTACAGATAAGATACAGATAGATTGTTCAGTTGCTGACAAAGTATCGGT
>FUFK010071787.1_pt1 | contig 21360 bp, 24 predicted proteins | sample 1021851 | NCBI WGS metagenome assembly FUFK01 (sample SAMEA51879418, study PRJEB19060) | metagenome
CTCCCTTAGCACGACGCTGTCCATGCGCTTGCGCATGTTCCTTTCGCTGAACAGCACCCCATAGAGGAACATGATGGGTCCGACGACCATCCACACAATCCCGAAAACGACGAATGGGAGGCTGAAGAGTAAAATCGGGCCAAGGCAGAGCAGTGCTATGGCAGGGGAATCCTCGCTCCCTGCNTCCTCCGCCTGGGCCAGGGCGATGCCAGAGAACATCAATACCGTCATCAGCACTGATGCGGTAATCGTCCCCACTCTGGCGTCTATGGATCGCATTCGACCACCCGGCTACTCGACCATTACCGCGGTNCCGTATGCGAANAGCTCNGAGGCNCCNGCAGTNACAGCGCTGGTAGCGAAACGGACGTTGACGATCGCATTGGCTCCACGTGCCTGGGCGTCCGCGACCATTCTTGCGATCGCCTCGTTCCTAGACTCCTCCAGTAGCTCGGTGTAAGCCCTGAGCTCACCACCACCGATGTTCTTGAAGAGCGCCCCGATGTCCTTCCCAATGTGCTTGGCCCTCACCGTAGAGCCACCAACGACTCCTAGGTTCTGTGTGATGACCTTGCCTGCTATGGTCTCGGTGTTGACGACCAATATTCCGTCTCTTATGTGCTGCATGGCATTGGCTAGCAGCGGAGGGACTTGAAGTTCACTCCTCACTCGTATGGAAGGCAGACGGCACTTCGATTTTGGTCAGGGGTCTTGTCTTGTAGGATATCAGGACGAGCCCAGCCACCAGGGTTAGCTCGCACATGAGCACGCCGGCGTAGGAGGCTACTTGGTTGAACAGAGAAATGAAACCAAGGTCAACGCCATCGGATGGCATCTCGGTGTAGAAATCACTCGTCCATGAGACAAGGACGTGTGTCGCGTATAACTGGGATATGGCGTGAATCCCTACCCATCCCCATGCTAGTTTGAGGGCAGTATCCCGATCATCGGAGCTCCACATCAACAACGCAGTCGGAATTGATAGCAGGAAGAGCAGTGCTGAGGATGCAGCGCCAACGTCCCATACCCTGGAGTCGCCAAGCGAGACGAGTTCCTCTATGAGGCCCTCGCAGGCTTCTCGATCATCGTCTTCTGCGCATATCTCCTCCGGATCAATCTCGGCGACGACGTCGCCCATCACAATTCCAGTGACTCCAAGGATAAGCGCATTGAGGAGAGATGCCAGTCCCAGGACTCCGATGAAAATAGCCCCACCCTTGAGCCACCATGGAGATGCTGGTCGTATTCCCGCCTCGGATACGCGGATGCTATCGATCACGCTATTCGGAAGGGGCCGTCCCCCAAAAGGGCTCACTCCATGGAGCCCATCTCAACCCTGTCATCTGACCTGATCATTGTGTGAATGCACTGCCTCGAGGGATTTACTATGAAGCCGAGCCTGAGGAAGTTCCTGCCCAGGATCATCCTGTGTTTGAGCTGCGACCTGTCTGCAAGGCACATCTCCACGTCGAAGTCCCTAGACGCGATCTCGATGGTTGTCCTGATCACGGGACGCAGTGTCTCGTGTCCTCCCGTGTCCCTGATCCTCCTCCACTTATCGATTGGCCTCTCGAACCACTTACCTTTTTCCTCGAGCTTGAACCTTATCCTGCTCTCCGGTACCGACTCGATAATCTCGATGTCCGCTGCGTGAAGCGTGTTGGACCACGCGCCGGTGTCAATCTTCGCGAGAATGGGGGCCCTCTGGATCTCCGGGAGCCCGACCCACTCCCTCCATCCTACTACAGCCGGCCTAATCACGCGCTCACCGAATCTCGGGCAAAAGGGCCATTCTTGAATCAAACGGTAGGCAATATGGTTGTCAAGGGACAGGCGGGTTTTTCTGGCTGTCAGAAAGTATTGAATCAGCATGACAAACTGTTAAACCCGTCTAATAGACAAAAAAGACCATGGAAATGAGGTGCAGTGTTTGTGGTAACGGCTATGATGTTAGGGACTACAACGGCGGTCTGAGCTCAGCGGCCGTCCAGCAGGCCAGAAGCCCGGGCATAAGGAATAAGGTCAGGCTGTGCCCAGATTGTTATGAAAGAAGGTTGATCGAGGTTCAGACAAACTACTGGAAAGAACACATTGCCGAGGAAAAACTCAGGAATGATACCTGATATCCTGAGTTACAGAGGTCGCTCAATAGACCTTCTCAGAACCCTTTGACGCGCGGGAGCATCAGTGGCCTACGTATAACGCCGGGAAGGTGCAATGATAGGGATTACCAAGGGAATTTGGCGGACCACAAAAACAGGTCATTGATGATGACTTGTATGCCGAGTAGTACAGAACCAGTCAGCATAAATCCAGAGCCTTCGATGTCATCTTGCCATGCTCCGTAGGCTATCATAATGAGCAGAATATTCCCAACGGAAGCTAGAGCCAAAATGCCCACTACCAAGAACGGCGTCCAAGCGTAAGAGTTGTTCATGTGGAAGATAGTACTGTCTATCCAGAGCATGGATGGGATCAAAAAAAGTGCGTACGCCAATAGAAGCCTGGAAGCACCATTCCCATCGGATTCCCCCCAAGGCCACCTAAAGGAGCCTACTAATGTGGCATCGAGTTGGAACAATGCTACCCACCAATACATCAGAAACCCCACCGCTGCTAGTAGCATGAATGGGACAATGTATGTAATCCAAGAATCTGGGATTCCACCCCAAAGAGAGGCGCCATCATCAATTCGAGAGAGTGCAAAACCATATGAGAACAAAACTAATGGTCCTGAAATAAGAGTGAAGATTCGAACAAAATCACGATTCACTATCACGTTTGGTAAATAGGACTCTGCCTCTTAATGACTTGTATGAGCCCTATGTGTGGAAGCGATAGTCTGAGGTTTCGGAGGTGGGGCCCCCTCAGACTTGCCCATCGCTGGTAGATTGGAGAAAATGTAGCATACCTAGAGTCGAACCTCGACTGAGTTCGCTGCCTTCTCGGCCTTTTCCCTGGCTTCGTCAATACTGGCCCCTAAGGACAGGCATACTCCCAATCTCCTCTCCCCCTTGACTTCGGGTTTTCCGAACAGCCGCAAATCCGTATCATCCTCTTCGAGAGCTGATTCCAAATTCCCGAACGAGGGGGATTTGGATGATCCGTTGCCCATTATGACGTGCGAGGCGGATGGCCCATATTGTCTGATGTTCGGAATGGGGAGACCGAGGATTGCCCTTGCATGCAATGCGAACTGAGAAAGATTCTGGGAAATCATCGTAACCATGCCAGTATCGTGTGGTCTCGGTGAGAGTTCGCTGAAGATTACTTCCTCCCCCTTGATGAAGAGCTCGACTCCGAAAATACCGTGCCCACCGAGGCCGTCAGTGACGGCCTTAGCCATCCTCTGAGCTTCCATTAGAGTAGCTTTTGTCATAGGCTGTGGCTGCCATGATTCCTGGTAGTCTCCATCCTCCTGTCTGTGTCCGATAGGATCGACAAAAGTAGTACCATCCCTGTGCCTTAGGGTCAACAGCGTTATTTCGTAATCGAAGTCAACGAATCCCTCGACAATTACCCTCCCAGCTCCCGTCCGTCCTCCGTCCTGGGCGATTGACCAAGCCCGACCCATGCTCGATTCGTCATGGACAGTACTCTGCCCCTTCCCCGAAGAGCTCATGATGGGCTTTACCACGCAAGGGAACCCTATCTGAAGACAGGCTTCTTCGAAATCCTCCTTTGTGTCTGCAAAGGCGTATTCGGAGGTTTTTATGCCCAAATCATGTGATACGAATTTCCTTATTCCCTCCCTATCCATAGTCAACTTAGCAGCCCTTGCCGTAGGTGTGACGCTATATCCCTCCGCCTCCAATTCGACGAGCGTATCGGTCGAGATAGCCTCTATCTCGGGGACTATATGATCGGGCCTCTCAGACTCTACCAGGGCCCTTAGGGCACCCCCATCCTGCATAGGTATCGTGTAACTCTTGTGGGCTACTTGCATGGCGGGAGCGTTCTCGTACCTGTCGACGGCTATGACCTCGACACCGAGTCTCTGGGCGGCTATGGCGACCTCTTTGCCAAGTTCGCCCGAGCCAAGGAGCATTAGCTTAGTTTGGCTTGTAGTATTTGGAGTTCCTATTGTGGTCACGAGAACACATCGAGCCCGGGCATTTGAAACTAGCGTAACCCCTTTTTTTCTACCCCAAATCGGGAATATACCAGACTGTGATTCACGCGAATTGTGTCAAAGTCGGTTCTGAGAATGGTTCAACTGTTCGATCTTGTGGTACTTGGGAATTAGTCAAATCATCTTCCTGTTGTATAAGGAGGAGACTGCGACCAACCCAACGATGAAGACCAAGCCGATTAGAGCTGCACAACCCATGGTCGAGTGAGTGGGATTCTCATTATGAATGTTGGTGAAGCAGCCCAACGCAGTTGCGGGATTGAATTTGAGGAAGTAATATTCTGGAAGTTGGTCTGCCGAGGGGCTTCGATACCGGTAACAGGCTACAGACTGGCTCGTTTACGTATCTAAGGGGCATTGGGTATCCCTCTGGCTCGCGAATAGGAAGTAAGCAATCGTTGAAGTACAGGTCTCCACGCGTATCCCTAATGGCGCAGATTGAGACCGCACTAAGTTATGACGACGTTCTCCTTCTTCCAGCAGAGTCAGCAGTACTTCCTGCTGAGGTAGATTTGTCTACAAGACTGACCACCGGGATATCTCTCAATGCACCGATAGTATCAGCAGCCATGGACACAGTCACAGAGGCCGAGATGGCGATAGTCATGGCACAAAGCGGAGGCATAGGCGTGATACACAGGAACATGCCGATAGAGGAGCAGGCTGTGGAGGTTGACAAAGTAAAGAGGTTCGAGTCCGGGCTTGTCCTGGAGCCTGTCACTGTGTATCCCGAGATGACCGTGGGAGAACTGCGCTCTCTGAAGGACCAATACGGCTTCTCCGGCTTCCCAGTTATCAACGGGGATGGGAGTATTGTGGGAATGGTAACTAACAGGGACATCAGGTTCGTCGAGGATCCCAACACCGAGGTCTCACAGGTGATGACTACCGACCTGATTACAGTCCCAGAGCATGTAGACATGGAGGAGGCAAAGAGGCTGCTACACCATCACAGGATAGAGAAGCTGGTTGTGGTGAACGAGGGAGGAGGTTTCTCCGGCCTGATCACCGTCAGAGACATCAACAGATCCAGGGACAACCCATTGTCCTGCAAGGACGAGATGGGAAGGCTCCGCGTGGTTGCGGCCACGGGGACAGGCGAGAAGGGGATACTGAGGGCATTGGCAATGTTCGAGGCCGGGGCCGATGCAGTCGCTGTCGACACCGCGCATGGTCACTCTCACGGTGTTCTCGATACTGTTCGTGATATCAGAGAACAGGCCGGTCCCGACGCCCAGATTATCGCGGGTAACGTAGGGACCCCAGAAGCAGCTGGTGCTCTGATAGACAGTGGCGCCAACGCAGTCAAAGTAGGAATCGGCCCTGGCTCGATATGCACTACCAGGATAGTGACGGGAGTCGGAGTCCCCCAGTTCACCGCAGTGATGAGCGCTGTCGAGTCATGCGCCGAGAGAGGAGTGCCCGTGATAGCGGATGGGGGAATAAAGTACAGTGGGGACATAGCCAAAGCAATCGCATCGGGAGCCGACTGCGTAATGGTGGGGTCGCTCCTAGCTGGAACAGACGAGTCCCCAGGGGAGACTATACTCTACCAAGGCAGGGCCTACAAGCAGTACAGGGGGATGGGGTCCCTCGGTGCTATGAGCAAGGGCTCATCTGACAGGTACTTCCAGTCCTCGCAGGGAGACACGAGGAAGTACGTACCCGAGGGAATCGAGGGTAGGGTCCCGTCCAGGGGCCCAGTCGACCAGGTCCTGTACCAGTTGATGGGGGGCCTGAGGAGCTCGATGGGGTACACAGGAAATTCAACAGTTGATGAGATGAAGAGCAAGTGCAAGTTTGTCCGCATCACCAACGCAGGACTCTCCGAAAGCCACGTCCACGATGTGGAGATTACCAGAGAGGCTCCCAACTACAGGAGGTAGATGATGGAGCAATTGGTTCTTGGAGGGGGTTGCTTCTGGTGCACAGAGGGTGGTCTGTTAGGCCTCAAGGGCGTTCACGAGGTAGTCCCCGGTTACAGCGGTGGCCATGTAGACAATCCCACTTACGAGCAGGTATGCGGGAAGAAGACAGGTCACGCAGAGGTCGTCAGGGTCACCTTCGACCCCGAAGTCATCCCCAGGATGACGCTTCTGAGGGTTTTCCACACGCTCTTCGACCCCACTCAACTGAATCGCCAGGGGAATGACATCGGCCCCCATTACCGCAGCATCGTCCTATACGCGGACGAGGGTCAGAAGCAGGATGCCGAGGCGGCCATAGAGGAGATTTCCCAGTACTACGACGCCCCTGTGGTCACGGAAGTGGTCCCACTGGAGAAGTTCTGGCTGGCGGAGGACTACCACCACGACTACTTCGCCCGAAACGGGTCCTCCAATCCGTACTGCGTGGCAGTCGTGGCACCGAAAATCGCTAAGGCCAGAGCCCGACACGCGGATCTATATGAGTGAGGTCGAGCTGACCCCGGAGCCCTGGGCGTTCCACCTTCTGGGGCTAATCACGCCGCTGCTAGCGATCTCAGGGAACATCCTCGGCGTCCTTGAAAGCCAGGTCTTCGCTGCTATGGGCGTCGTCTTCGTCTGGGGAGTGGGGCCCGTCCTCGACATCGTGATGGGCGAGTCGAAGGTAGCTCGCCCACCGAGGGAGTCCGGGACTCCGTTCGAGGTCCTGCTATGGGCTCATGGAATCCTGCAGCTCGTGGTAGTGGGGACTTTCTTCTGGTTCGCTGCCAATGAGGGGCTGACCTGGTGGCTTGTCGTCGGTGGTCTCTCTTCGGGACTGAGTGCTGCCTCATCGGCCATAGTGACCGCACACGAGCTCGGGCACAAGAAGAGGGGGAGCCCGGGATGGAGGCTCGCCCGGGTCCTTCTCTTCTCGGTCAACTACACACACTTCACCTACGAGCACAACCACGTCCATCACAAGTGGGTCAGCACGGACAAGGACTCCGCATCCGCGAGGGCCGACCAGGGGCTGTGGTCGTTCTGGCTGAGCACCATCCCAGGCCAGTTCGTGTCATCGGCGAATGTCCATAACAAGAGGGGGAGGACGGGCCTCAGCAACCCCACATACCGTGGCCTGATCCTCCAAATCGCCACCCTGCTTTCGATCGCCCTCGTACCCGGTTGGATGGGGTGGTTCGACGGCATCCCTGTTGCCGTGGGGTGGCTGGTCCTTTCCGGGATAAGTATCCTGACCCTGGAGTACGTGAACTACATCAGGCACTGGGGCCTCAGGAGGTCGGAGGACGAGAGGTTCGCGAAGGAGCACTCATGGAACACCGAGGCCCGCTGGTCCAGGTGGAGCCTGCTGGAGCTGACTCGCCACTCCGACCACCACCTGCGCGCCAGCGTGCCGTTCTGGAAGCTACGNACTTACGAGGGTACGCCCACACTCAGGTGGGGCTACTACGCCTCCTGGTGGCCATGCCTGGTGCCTCCCATCTGGAATAGGGCGATGCGCGACAGGCTGCCGGAAAACCAGCAACTGTCAGGGTGAATCCACAGCAATTCTCAATAATGCCCCGATTGGGAACTTGGTCGTGGTGCCAGAGTCCCCAGAGCCTGCCTCACCGAGCACGACGTCCGCGCTGATTCACACCGGCCTCCTGTCCGTGGGGCTGAGCAACCTGTTCTGGAAGGGCAGCGAGATCAGCGCCAACCCGGGCGACAGGGTCCTGATACTGGCGATGGGCCTATTCTGCCTGGCAATCCCGTTCCAAGGCCTGTACATCCTCCTGTCCAGAATGATCAGGGAGTACGACTCGTCCGCGAAGCTGATCGTGCCGGACTCAATACTCAGGCTGGCATCAATTTGCGAGATGGTGAGCTACGCCTGCGGAATCACCGGGTTCTGCCTGATGCTGATGAGGACCTCGACCATCCTGGGGGTGGTTCTGCTATCTTCCGCTGTCCTGGTGATAATCATGGCCAGAACTGCCATGATGAAAGCCTACGAGGCCAACCAGACCGCCTACTAGAAGGATATTCAAAGCAGATTCCGTCGGGGGATTATGCTCGAGGACCCGATGGGTTACGGAGATAGGGACAAGGGTCCCGACACTGCGATACTGACGCTGCTGTTCCTGCTGCTCTCCCTTCTCTTCATCTCAAACTCAGGGGCAATGGAGACACCCCAGTCCCAGGATCAGGTCTCCACATCAGAGATTGTTCCTGATGCAGCCCTATTGGCCTTCAGGTTCGCTTGTTGCGTCCTGGTAATCGTCACCCTGGGCTGGGTAGCACTGAACCCCAAGGGCAGCTCGGACTTCCCNCTGTACTTCAAGGANAGAGAGNTNAGGCCNAGGNANGTGGTNGGNCCGACNCGNNTGGCNGCGTTCACGATGTGGCACTTCGCGTTGATCGGTGTCAGTTTCGCGGTCTCGGGTACNGCCACCTGGATCCATTCCTCGGGTGGNACCGTACCGGAGTGGATCCTGATATCATCCCCCATCCTGTTCTCCACTTCCTTCGCGTCCGCGATTCTGGTCACATGCGTCATAACCTTCCAAATCATTCCGAATAACCTGGCTAAGGGCCTCCCTGTCTCCCGGCTCTTCACTTGGTACGAGATAGTGATGCACAACGCGAACGTCGCTCTGATGGGATTCTCCCTCCTGATCAACGGAATGCAAGTCGAGTGGACCTTCATAGCATTCCCGACGGTGTTCGGGATAGCCTACGTCGCATGGGCTGCCATCTATGCCAACTTCATCGAAGGGGTGTTCATCTACGAGTTCATGGATTACAGGAAGAGGGGGGCCCCTCTGATCTACCTGGGCCTTCTTTCGCTGCAGGCCTGCTTCTTCGTGGTTGTTCTGGCCTTGGACAGGGTTGCCGAGTGGAGCACTCCGGCTGGGGCGCTGCTGGTAATCGCGTTAACCTGGCGAATCAGTATGGTCAGGGAGCCCAGTCAGGGGTAGAGTCTCCTCTGAGACCATTCTTCGCCGTGCCTCTCCAGCACGATTCTCTCGTGAAGCCTGCTCGGTCTCCCCGACCAGTACTCGACCCGGTTGACCGTGATTCTGAATCCCCCCCAGTGCGGAGGGAGGGGGACCTCGTCCCCCTCGAACTTCGACTCGAACTCCTCGAACCTCTTTCTCAGGTCGTCCTTGGAGTCCATCTCCCGGCTCTGTGAGGAGGCCCATGCTCCGATCCTGCTCTTCCTGGACCTGCTGTGGTGGTAATCCTCGACCTGAGATCTCTCCATCTGGCACGCGTTGCCCTCCATCCTGACCTGCCTCTCCATCTCGGGCCACCACATCGTGACCGCGACGGAATCGCAACCCGCGATTTCGAGTGATTTGTCACTCTCGAGATTCGTGAAGAACCCAATCTCGTCCCCCTCCACCATCTTGAGCAGGACCATCCTGCTCCTGGGGGATCCCGAGGGGGTTACTGTCGAGATGCTCATCGCGTTCGGCTCCACTAGGCCCCTCTCCTTGGCCTCCGATATCCAGGAGTCGAGAAGGGAGAGGGGTTTGCCAGGGTCATCGATACTGATTTCGCCTCCGTCCCTGTAGTCGACGCCCTTCCTGTAGTCTCCCATGGAGCCTGAAGCAGGGGGTAGCATATGTATTGGTGTCTATCTCAATTCCCGGAGTGAATTGTCTAAATGTCGGGTTCCGAGCGGGGAGTATGGGATGGGCGTTCGATGCTGGCAAGATCGCCCTGACCGCCCTGATCATCTTCTCAATCGCCCAGGTCTCGGAGAGGAGCACGCTGATGGCGGCGGTCCTGGCATCTATCCCCATTGTGAGCGTCCTCTCGATGATGATGATGCACCACGAGGGGCAGACGGCCGTGGAGATATCCGGTTTCGCGAAGGACATAGTCTGGCTCGTCATCCCTTCGCTCCTGATGTTCATCGTAATGCCTTGGCTCATAGAGTCCAGGAGCTGGGACTTCTATCCAGCACTGGCTGCTGGGCTGGCATGCACGGTCTCCGGTTACTTCCTGATGATCCAGATGATGGATAGGTTCGGACTCTCAACATAGGTGAAGGCATGTCGGTCCTCAACGTCGCTCTGATCGGTTCGGATGAGTTCGCGAGGAGTCTTGGGAAGAAGGGGGACTCCCGGGACATCGATTCCTACGTCCACAAGGAGAGCAAGGATGGAGGGGTCAGGGTCTTGTCCCTACTCAGGCCACTGAAGCACCCGGAGAGCATCAGGCCGCTGCTCAGCGTACTCGATGTTGCCAAGGCCGGATTGCTCGAGATTGGGGCATTGGACGCTCCAGTGGGAGAGGCGATGGTGGCTCTTGGTTGCAGTGGGATCTCAACGGGCAGGGCGGTAATCGCTCCTAGAGACGGAGAGTGGATCGATCCTGGACAGGTGAGGGTGATGCTGGATCAGGCGGGCCTCTCAGAGTGGGATATAATGCAAGGGGATATCGACGAGCATGAGATCAGGGAGTGGCTGTTTGGAGTCCAAGACGAATTGTCGAAGACCGCCCCGGATGCCTCGTCCTCATCCCTAATTCTCCCCGTTGACCAGCACTTCAACGTCAAGGGAGTGGGCCTCGTAGCCATTGGTTACGTCCAGTCAGGAAGCCTGTCCAAGCATGACGAGGTAGAGGTGTTGCCCGCGTCGGATGTGGGCGTGGTTAGATCCCTCCAGGTGATGGACGACGACGTGGAGGTGGCTTTTTCCGGAGACAGGGTAGGAGTGGCTCTAAGGAATCTTAGAGAGCAGTCCCTGCACAGGGGCTGCATGATCTGCGTTCCCGGGGATGGCGCCCTTGTCGGCCACGAGTCATCCTCTTTCGACTTGGAGTTGGCTCCCTTCCAGAGGAAGGAGCTCTCGATCGGGGATGTCGTTCATGCTGCCTCCGACCTCCAGTTCACGGTCGGCAGGGTCTCTGGTCTCGAAGGATCTTCAGTGGTTGTTGACTGGGACTCCCCCCTCTGGATAAGAGGGGACGGGAGCTCGAGGGTCCTCATCGTACAGTTGGACGCTGTACCGATGAGGGTGATGGGCAGGGCGAGTAACGTCCAGAAGACCGGTTAGGCCGCCGTGGCCTCATTAAGCGAAGCCAATCCCTCCAGATACTCGGATACCATCCTTCCAAGTTTCCTCTGATTCCCCTCCCCGTGAAGATCGACCCGCATCGCGGAGGCGCCAGGGAGGCCCTTGGTGAACGAGACTGCATGCCTCTTCAGGTTCTTGTTCCTACTATCCGCATAGATGTCCTCGCACAGCTCTAGGTACCTGTTCCAGCACCAGGCCCTGGCAATCGCATCTCCTCCTTCTCCCCATGGAGGTGGGCCGGTTATCCACCCTAGGTCTCGCTTGATCTCGTAGAAGATGGTCGGTCGCCCGATTGCCCCTCTACCGATCATTAGTCCGCTGGCTCCGGTTGCCTCAAGGCATTCGGATGCGGTAGATGAGTCGATGACGTCGCCATTGGCGATCACTGGAATCGAGACGGCCTCAGATATCTCTCTTATCTGGTCCCAGTCAGCCTCGCCTGAGTATCTCTGCCTCAGGGTCCTGCCATGGACGCAGACCCTTTCGACGCCCTCAGCCTCCAGCCTCTCGCAAATCTCCAGAGCAGTGTTTTCCCCGCTTCCCGTCCCCAGTCTCATCTTGACCGTGATAGGGACCTCGGTCGCTTCTATGCAGGCCCTGACCATGCTCACGACCCTGTCNGGGTCCCTAAGGAGAGCTGCTCCGGCATCGTTCTTGCATACCTTGGGAGCAGGGCAACCGAAGTTGATGTCTATTACATCTGCACGGTCCTGAAGCATCTTCACGGTCTGGACCATCTCTTCGATGATTCCNCCGAATATCTGCGGGATGAAGGGGGACTCTCGCGGATCGCTCTCCACCTTGAGCCATGAGTACGTGTTCCTCCTGGTCAGGCCGGATGCTGCAGTGAACTCCGTCACCGTCACGTCCGCCCCGCACTCCCTGGCCAGGATCCTGTAGGCCAGATCGGTCACTCCTGCCATAGGGGCCAGGAAAAGCGGCGGGAACTGGTCTCCCATTGGAAGCCCGGGACGATTATTGCCTTTGAGCCCGTCGAACTCAGAAGGTTGATTCCCAGTCGTCTACGTTCTCAGCGAGCTCGAACTCCAAATCCGTCTTCAGAGTCCCCTTGATCTTTAGCATCTCTCTCGCTAGAAGCCAGTAGACGAGAGCGAGGGATCTGCGACCCTTGTTGTTGGCGGGCAGAGCCAGGTCCACATTCCTCAGTCTGTTGTTCGCATCGCATATGGCGACCACCGGGAGTCCGGACTTGACCGCCTCAGATAGGGCCTGGGAGTCTGCTGCAGGATCAGTGACCATGATTACCTCTGGCTCCATGTATGTCCTCAGTCGTGGGTTAGTCAGAGTTCCAGGGATGAATCGGCCGACGATCTGCTTCGCGCCAATCGCCTGCGCGAACTTCCTCGCCGGCCTCTGTCCGTATTGCCTGGCGCTGACGACTAGAATCCTGCTTGGCTCGTAGTGAGAGAGGAATTTGGAGACAACGCGAATCCTCTCGTCCGTCTTGTTGACGTCGATGATGTGCAGGCCGCTGCTGTCCTGGTGCATGGTGTCCAGGAACTGCTTCATGTCCGCAGACTTCTGGTTTGTACCGATGTGTACCGCGTGCCTCTCGTAAACATCTGGCGACACGAGTGGTGTTGCGGTTTCCGTCATTCGGTTTCCTCAGCAGCGCGGCCACCTGCCTTTGGTTGATAAGCGCTGCGCACGGCAATTAGCGTGCTGAATCTCAGTCCTCGAGCTCTGAGAGGAACGTGCACTCCTTCTCGCCGTCCTCNTAGACCTCGTGGGAGCTCGGGAAATGGACGCAGGGCTTCGTGATGGTCGCGTANAGCTCGAATGAGTCGTGGAAGGACAACTGCTCGACAGGAGTGGTGATTCCCCAGCCCCTCGCCTCTACCTCCAGTATCCATGTCCCCTCGATGAAGTCGATCTGCCAGTCGTAGGGCGCCTGGAAGTCCTGTGTCGCCCTGACCTCCCAGAATGGGTTGCCCCCCGATTCCTTGGCTCCGGGCTCCCACAGCTTGGCTTCCACGTACCTGACCTGGTTGGTCTCGTTCCCGATCAGGTCCTCAAGGGTGCTGGAGTAGGGGAACTGGGCCCTGAAGTTGATGCTGAGCGATATGACAGTCTCGTCGAAGACGATGGTGGTCTCGTTCTGGTAGAGTACCGAATCGAGCTCGGTACCTGTCTCGAACATCTCGGTCCAACCCACTGTGAAATCCTGGTTGATGTGCTCCGGTGGATCCCTCCAGCTCTCCATCACCTCACGTTGAATGGACAGCGCCAAACAGCCGCTGCTCATCATCGAGAGCGTCAGCAGAGCACACAGGGAGAGGGCTGTACGGGACCCGGCCATTGAATTTCGGAGACACTACTACGTATTCAACTCGTGTGTTCCATGGTGCCTCTCGGTACTCATAGGGTACGTCAACGCCGTAGCTCGGTCACCCTTTGTCGTCATTGAGGCGACCGGTCGTGTCGGGGTTCGGAAATGAATCTTCTAGTCGTGACTAGAAGCCCATGCCGCCCATGCCGCCCATGCCGCCGCCCATGTCGGGCATCGCTGGGGCTGCTTCCTTCAACTCTGGATCGTCCGCGATCAGCGTCTCCGTGGTCAGCACCAGTCCTGCGATGGAACCGGCTGACTCGAGGGCGTTCCTGGTCACCTTGGCTGGATCCAGGATTCCGGACTCGATCATGTCGACATACTCGCCTGAGCGAGCGTTGTACCCGAAGTTCTCATCATCGTTCTCCAGTATCTTGGAAATGACTTCGTCGCCATCTGCCCCGGCATTGGCTGAGATTTGCCTGGTGGGGGCTGCAAGCGCGTCGTAGACTAGGTTGATTCCGATTGCGCGGTCTCCCTCTGATGATGCTGCTAGGTCCTTGAGGACCTCTCTGGCCCTGAGTAGGGTGACTCCTCCACCGGCTACCACTCCCTCTGCCATCGCAGCCCTAGTGGCATTCAGCGCATCGTCGACCCTGGCCTTGGTCTCCTTGACCTCGGTCTCTGTCGCTGCTCCGATCTTGAGGACCGCGACTCCACCGGTCAGCTTGCCGACCCTCTTCTCGATCTTCTCCCTGTCCCACTTGCTAGTGGAGAGTTTCGCCTGGCCTCGCAGGAGTTCCGCTCTCTCTTCGGTGGCCTTCTTGTCTCCACCGCCGCCGACTACGGTCGTCTTGTTCTTGGCGACGATGATTCGGTCAGCGCTGCCGAGGCTGGATGGGCCTTGTTCCTTCAGGTCCGCGCCTTGGTCCTTGAACAGGGGCTTNGCCCCGGTCAGGACNGCTATGTCCTCNAGTTGCTCCCCTATCTCGTCCCCGAAACCAGGTGCCTTCACNGCNACGGCCTTGACCACCTTGCTCACAACGTTCAGNACGAGGGTGGCCAGAGCCTCTCCCTCGATGTCCTTGGCCACTATCAGAAGGGGCCTCTTTTGCTGTACGCTGGCCTCCAGGGAAGGAAGTAGGTCCTGTGCGGAGTTGATGGTGTGGTCAGTCAGGAGAACAAGCGGGCTCTCGTGGATTGCCTCTCTCTTCTCCTTGTCNGTNATCATNTACGGGCTCATGTAACCCTTGTTGAATTCCATTCCCTCCACGACGTCCAGGGATGTCTCGATTGACTTGGCCTCCTCGACGGTGATTACCCCGTCCCTGCCCACGGCATCNACAGCCTCGGCGATGAGTGATCCTATCGACTCGTCGTTATTCGAGGCGATTGTCGCGACCTGCTGTATCGTCTCGCCGGTCTCGACCGGCACGGCCCTGTCCTTCAGCGTGTCAACCACTGTTGAGATGGCCTGATCGAAACCTGCCTTCAACTCGACCGGGCTNGAGCCGGACTTCATGTTCTTGAGACCGTGNTGGCAGAGGCTCTGNGCNAGGATNGATGCGGTNGAAGTACCNTCNCCTGCGTTGTCCTGNGTCTTGCTCGCGACCTCCTGGATGAGCTTCGCGCCCATGTTNGCGAAGGGCTCNCCCAACTCGATGTCCTTCGCTATCGTCACGCCGTCATTGATNATCGATGGGCTTCCCCACGACTTCTCCAGGACGACTGTCCTTGCTGCTGGTCCCAGAGTGACCTTGATCGCGTTAGCGACAGTGTCGATTCCCTCTAGTAGTCTCTCTCTTGCTTCCTCTCCGTATACTATTTTCTTTGCACCCATTTATTCACCCCATTACCTTTGCTTGAATGTCTTCTTGATTGATCAGGAGGTAGTCGTTGTCCATCCACTCCATCTTCGTACCACTGTATTGTCTGAAGATGACCCGGTCGCCAACGGCGACGCTCTTGGCGTCGGGACCGACGGCCTGGACCCTGCCTATGTTCATCTTCTCCCTTGCTTCCTCCGGAAGGAGAAGACCTGATGCGGTCTTCTCGGGGGCGTTCTCCATTGCTAAAAGCACCATTTCTCCGATTGGTTCTATTCCTACTTCCATGAAGTTCATCTCCAATTTGTGGGGCTTCGAATTTTCGGACCGTTTTAAACTAAACGAATTAGTCATTTGGCGTTTTAGGGAGCGATTGCCGACTACTCTTCCTCTTCAGAGCGAGAGATTCGATCCTGGAATTGTTCGATGGCGGCTGGTAGGCCGAGGATCAGAAGGATCAGCAGGGTTAGCGAGTACCATGACCTTGGAGTGACCTCCTCCCAGTTCCCGGAAGTGATTAGCTTGATTGACCCGATCCAGGGTACCTCCGAGGAGGCGATTCCGACTATCCATTCGTCCTTCACTGCCTCCACCGGCTCGTTGCTCGAGTCCCTCATCCCTGAGGCTGGGCCGTTGGAGCTAACCCCGGACTGGTCGATCATGCAGCCATCGGCATTGTTGTCCCCGGATGTCAGGAAGCCCGAGTGACTTGGCTCCCAATCCTCTATCCTGAGGTTGTAGTTGCCATGGAATGAGGAGCATGGGATGTCAAGCGTCCAAGTGACTGTCTGAACATTACGAAGAGTGGTTCCCGGGACGTCCCAACCAGAGCCATTCTGAATGACCTCTAGCAGAGCTCTGTGTATCACGGGCGTATCGAGTCCCCCGTTCTTGCTGAAGATGATGACGTCCCCGGGAGACCCNTGGGACTCATGTCCGAAGTTCTCGTTTCCTACTTCTGTGGCCTCGACGAAAGTGATGACATCCGCCCTGTTCTTGTTCATGACTAGAATCAGATCTCCAGGGTCAATCGCTCCAACTGAGCCGTCTTCGTCATGCATCATCGATCCTGACTCGACCACCACCATTGGCGGGAAGGAGCCTGTGGAAATCCACATCGACCCCAGTAGGAGGACCACCAATCCTAGTGCTAGCGACCCCTCTCTGACCAATGGACTGACTGTCAGGGTGTCCGAACCATCAGAGTCTGAGTCCGGGGCTTCCTCCGTCACCTCATTCCTCCTCGGAANTTCCTATGGGCTNTGCTTCTGAGGATGTGAGAGCGGCGTACTTCCTCGGGACCTTGATCCCCAGGCTCTCGTAGTGCCCCTTTAGGCTCGACTGNAAGCCCTTGCCCAGCAGGTCCGCCGCGATCTCCGCCTCCCTNGTCCTCCTCATCACCTCTGCNCGCGAGTCCAGGGAGAGGATCTCGCTCAGGGTCTGCTTCTTCTCGTAGAAGTAGAAGAANTCTGGNGCGACGAAGAAGAGGGCTATCGCGCCGCCTATGAGGCCGACCCATGTCAGGGTGATCATGGTCTCCGAGGCCTCGCTGGCGTAATCCATGAAGAANAGNAGTATGAANGAGTAGAGNGACGCGGCAAGGCAGAATAGNGTCATGAANGTGTAGGCCNGNTAGTGNTACTCGCTCTGCGANCGCCACCACCTCTTCAGCGGGCNNGGGCTCTTGGTCTTGCGTTGTGCCATGCTAACCACCGCGAAACNCTCCCNTTGTTAGTCCCTTTCGTAGTTTGGAGTCNGATTCNGNGGGCAATCAATATNGGCGTTNCCCCGTTGGCAGGGGCATGCTGGTGGGNCTGACNGGTCGCAATGCGTCAGGCAAATCGACCTTCGTCGAGTGGTTCTCGGCCAAGGGCCTCAGGAGCGTCTCGTGCTCCGACTCGATCCGTGCATGGCTCACGGAGCAGGGGATAGAGTCGACAAGGGAGGCGCTGATAGAGGGCGGTCGTGAGCTCAGGAGACAGGGTGGAGGAGGAGTATTAGCAGAGATGCTGCTCGATATACTGAGCGGAGAGGACGCAGTGGTGGACTCTATCAGGACACCAGCCGAGGTGGAGGCCCTCAGGGAGAGGGGGGACTTCTTCCTGATTGAGGTAAGAGCGGACCAGGAAGCTCGCTGGGAGAGGATGAACCAGCGTGGTAGGTCGGGCGACCCTCTCGACAAGGAGGTCTTCCTCAGGCAGGAGGAGGCCGAGGCAAGCTCGAAGGACGAGGCGGGCCAGGCCCTGGATGCCACGGCGGAGATGGCGGACATTGCCATAGACAACGACGGGACTCTGGAGGAACTGGAGAGGAAGCTCGAGGAAGTGTGGTCGAATCTGTCTCGGGCGCAGTGATTCAGGCTGATTCCGATGACACAAGTCCAAATATCGCCTTTCGGCACTTGGTAGCGAGTTCGTCCCATGAGCACTGCGATCGTCTGGCTGAGGAGCACCCTNAGGGTGCATGACAACCCCCTCCTTGATTGGGCCTACAGGTCGGAAGAGATTGACTCGGTGATCCCGGTCTTCGTTTTGGACACTGGCCGTGGCATGGGCGAGGAAGAGCAGATTGGGCCCAATCGAATGAGGTTCCTGTACGACTCGCTCACCGACCTGGATGACAGGCTGCGTGAGGAGTACTCCGCCAGACTTTTGTTACTTGAGGGCAGACCGGAAGAAGCCATCCCACTTCTTGCCGGGAAACTGGGGTCAACGGGATGGCTGCTGTGCGACTACCAGGCCGACCCTAGGAGCAGGGGGCAGATCGGGGAGATTAAGGCGTCCGTCTCGGAAATGGGCGTGCGGACCAAGGTCTTCCCCTCCGTGAGCACAATCCTCGACGTAGAAGAGGCGATCGCGAGACCAGGCTTCCGAGACCCCAAGTCATCGAACGACATCGGTGCGATCATGGGTCGGAATCTGGGCGAGGGTCCCGATGGGTATCTTGTTCCCCCACCACTGGACCCCCCCGCAGAGGTAAAATTCGAAGCAGAGGAGTACGACTCACTGAGGGATTCCGAGTCGCTATCGGGCCTTGTCGTGACCAGGGGGGAAATCTCCCGGAGAGTGAACGATCTGGACATGGGCGAGCCCTACTTCCCGGGCGGGGAGGGCGAGGCGCTGGACAGGCTGAGGCGCAAGATGAGCGACAGGCCCGACTTCGTCAACGGATTCAGCAAGCCGGCCACCATGTCCACCAACGAGGCGGGCAACCCCCTCGAGCCCTCGACCACCGGCCTGTCCCCATACCTCAGCACCGGTTGCCTGTCGGTCAGGAAGGTCTGGGAGGAGTGTCAAAAGGCCAATCTCGGGACTGATCACACAAAGCCCCCTCAGTCGCTCATAGGGCAGCTGATGTTCAGGGAGATGTTCTACGTTCTATCGAGGTCCGTCGAGAATTGGGACGACGACGTGGGCAACTCGAACTGCAAGCCGATTGAGTGGGGGGAGCACGACGAGGAGCTCGTGAGCGCTTGGGAGCGGGGAATGACAGGATACCCGTACATCGACGCCATGATGCGCCAGCTGGAGGCGACGGGTTGGATGCACCACTTAGGCAGGCATGCTGTCTCCTGCTTCCTTACCAGAGGACAGCTGTGGCAGAACTGGAAGCACGGAAGGGACGTGTTCGACAGGAAGCTGGTGGACTCCGACTGGGCCGTGAACAACGGCAACTGGCTGTGGCTGGCGGGCGTGGCCCCCTTCTCGATGCCCTACTACAGGGTGTACAACCCCTGCCCCGACTCGAAGTCGAGCCTGAATGTTGAGGCAAAGGAGGCCTCGTTCATCAGGCACTGGGTTCCGGAGCTAGCCTCTTTCCCATCGAGGTACATCTTCGAGCCCCACCTGGCACCCGAGCACGTCCAGGAGGAAGCTGGGTGCGTCATCGGNACGGACTACCCGAGTCCGATCGTGGATAGGAAGGAGAGCAGGCGGGTCAATCTGGGTCGGTTCAAGGAGAGCCTCGCCAGGATCGCCTAGGCGGATCTGACTGTGATCCCCGCCTCCTCCATCATGGCGGTGGACATCGCGAAGTCNTTNTGCCACCTCTCCGGGACGTCTATGTCCTTCGGGTAGACAACCTCCACGATTCCAGCCTGGATTAGGGATCTGGAGCAGCCGGTGCATGGCGGCCAGGTCACGTAGGCGACGCAGCCNTTCAGGGAGACCCCTATCCTGGCTGCATGCATTATNGCGTTCTCCTCGGCGTGGCAGATCAGCGGGTATTTCTGCTCCCTGTCCTCGAGCCTGTCCGAGTCATCGGCAATGCCCCTTGGGAACCCGTTGAACCCGGTTGAGCGAATCTCACGATCCTCCCCGATGACGACGCAGCCTACTTTGGTAGATGGGTCCTTGCTCCACTGGGATATGTGCCTTGCAAGGTCTATGAAGCGCTCGTCCCACTTCTCGCTCATACCTCTCCCAGTATGATGCCGGGTAATCATTCTTCGGTTCGAGAACTAGTATGCCCACTCCAGTAACCACAACGAGACCATGCCNAAGCAAATTGTCGCGATGACCGAGCGGGTTATGAGTGCTACAAGCACTGCAATACAGGCGGCCAAAATGCGATAGTTCCCGTAAAAACTCAGATTACCGCTCTCTGCGATCATGACCTCGGGGACTAAAATCGCCGTAAGCACGGCAATTGGGACGAAGCGTAGGGAGTGCTCCATTCCTCTTGGAAGCTCATTCGGGGCCACCTCGGAAATCATTGAGTATCTGGTAGCGAAGGTAAATAATCCACAAACAACCATCAGCTCCCAAATCAATTTGTTCCGCCCCCTTTCAGGTAAATACTGGAGGCGTACCCAAGGATGATTCCGGTGAGAGCACCCAGTATGATCCACATCTTCCAAGGCAATTCCTGTGCTATTATCGACACAAAGGCCGCCGACAGGCAAGCAATGAGCTCGGGCTTCCCTTTCAGGAGGGGAGTTACCAGTGCGATGAATGTCAAAGGGATGACAAAACCCAGAGACCAGCTATCCGGGATCGTGGTACCGAAGTACACCCCAATAACCGTTGAGACCTGCCAGCTCGCCCAAAGTGTAATGCCCGTACCGAGCAAGTGGTAGTGCTGATTTGGCGAAGGATCACCGTTTTGGAACCGATTTATCGAGACAGCGTAGGCTTCATCCGTGAGCAAATAGGCCAACAGGACTCGCCATCTCGTCGGTAGGCGCCTCAGATAGCTCGCCACAGATGCGCTGTACAAAGAGTGCCTGAGGTTCACGACAGAAACCGACGTTCCAACGATCAGTGAGGGAGCGCCATTTGCCAATAATTGGACAAAAACGACTTGACTGGCCCCCGCGAACAGAATCGAGGAGAGGAGGATTGTCTGTAACTCGGTGAGGCCGCTAGCAATGCCTAGGACCCCGTAAACGAGGCCGAATGGCGCGACACCCACGATCAGAGGGAGCTCTTGTTTGACACCGGACCAGAACTCCTCGCTCTTGCTGGAATACTGCATATTGCCATTCCTCAAGGTAGATTCCACGGATTGGGGCTTGCTTATCGTCCTGACGTGAGTCGGACTGTCGGCGAGTTGCCTGGGGCATAATGCCCTTTCAGCCATCCAAAAAGGTGTTAGTCGTCCGGCACCCAAGGGCGGAATAGAATGGAGATACTTGTGACGGGAGCCAATCGGGGAATAGGGGCTGCCCTGCTTGACGGATACGCGGCCTTGGGGATTCCCGCGATGGGGACCTCGAGGGACGGGGCAGTCGGACTGAAGCTCGATGTGACCGACCCAGACAGCATCTCCGAACTGGGCCGACACTACGCCGNGCGNNGCCTCGACCTTCTAGTCTGCAACGCTGCGGTCTTCCTCGACAGAGGGAGGTCGCTCGAGGAGCTGGCTGCGGAGGACTGGGCTCGGACCATGGCTGTGAACGTCACCGGGGTGGCGGAGACCGTCAGGGTCCTCCTGCCCGCGCTGCGCCGTAGCAGCGGGTCTAAGATAGCCATCATCTCCTCCCAGATGGCGTCCCAAGAGCGCGCCCGTGGGGGTAGCTACGTGTACCGGGCTTCGAAGGCCGCGGTTCTGAATTTCGGGCGGAACCTCGCCCAAGACCTGCGTGGTGAGGGCATTGCCGTGGGCACCTACCATCCCG
>FUFK010717807.1_pt1 | contig 21358 bp, 20 predicted proteins | sample 1021851 | NCBI WGS metagenome assembly FUFK01 (sample SAMEA51879418, study PRJEB19060) | metagenome
AAACCTACGAATGGTTTTTTTGAAAGAGACTTTGCAAAATTAATACAGATATTTTGTTATGACAATTTTATAAAAGAAACTGATGTGGATAGTGTTTATGAATTTGGTTGCGGTAGTTCCTTTAATTTAATGTCTCTTATTGATTTAAATAACAGCCATAAAAATCTAAATTTCTATGGTTCTGATTTTGTACAAAGCTCAGTAGACTTATGTAATGCACTGGGCGCCCATTACGATGTTAATTTAAGTGGGTTTAGATTTAATATGATTGAGCCGGATACATCACTAGTTTTAGACGAAAACAGCGCTGTGTTTACATTTGGTGCTATTGAACAATTAAGAAGTAAATTTCATAACTTTATTGATTTAATTGTCGCATCTAAGCCAACTATTTGTTTTCATATAGAGCCAACTGTTGAAAACTATAACCCTGAGTCTTTATTTGATCATCTACAAATTAGATTTCATCAAAAAAGAGGATACACTGAAGGTCTGCTCCCATACCTAAGAGAACTTGAGCACTCAGGTAAAGTGCAAATTGTAAAAGATAAGAGACTTAATTTTGGCTCATTATTTATGGAAGGATACCATTTGTATGCTTGGAAACCAGTGTAATGAACATAAGCTTAGCCAGTAAAAAAGCACTTGTTACAGGTGGCACACATGGTATTGGTAAAGCGATTGCTGAACGTCTAAACAAATCTGGATGTGATGTCGCAGTTTTTAGTCGAGATGAAAATAAAGTTAATGACACTAAGAAACATTTAGACAAATACTCAAACAATAATTTGTATTATGTAGGTGATGCAACCTGTAAATTAGACTTTGATAAAATCACTAAAGATATAGACAATAAATGGGGCGGTGTTGATATCTTAATCAATAACGTTGGCGGTGGTGGCAGATGGGGCAATGATTTTATGCATGATACAGATGTATCTGTTTGGGAAGAAGTATTTGATAAAAACATTATAGCTGCTGTAAGGTACACAAAACATTTTTTACCATTTATGATTAATAATAATTGGGGTAGAGTAATTTGTATTTCCTCAATATACGGTAAAGATGTTGGTGGCCGGCCATGGTTCAACGCTGCTAAGTCTTCGCAAAACGTTATTATGAAAAACTTATCACAAAAGCATCTTTATTCATCTAGTAATATTACTTTTAATAGTGTTGCACCGGGCCCTATATACATTGAAAACACTGGGTGGTCTAAGTTAAAACATGAACGACCTATAGAATTTGAAAATTATGTAGCTGACAATATTCCAAGAGGAATAATGGGTACTGCAAGTGAGGTAGCCAACGTTGTTTGTTTTCTTTGTAGTGATAAATCGAGTTTAATTAATGGCGCTGTTATACCATGTGACGGTGGCCAAGGAATAAGTATTTAATTGGAGTTTAATAATGGTTAATAAAATTGATGGTTCAAAAGTTTTGGTAACTGGTGGGACAGGTATGATTGGTAGATATCTAGTAGATAAGCTGCTTGATAGAGGCTGCGAAGTAACAGTTGTTTCGCTTGATAGCGGTGATGGATTGCCAGAGTCAGTTAGGTTTATGAAGCTTGATTTGACAGTGTTAGAAAATTGTATCGAAGCGTGCACAGGGCAAGATTATGTATTTAGCTTAATTGGTATTAAAGGTTCTCCTAAGATGTCACGTGAAAAGCCTGCAAGCTTTATGGTTCCTATGCTTATGTTTAACACTGCTATGATGGAAGCTGCCATGAGATGNGGAGTNAANTGGTATTTNTATACCAGTTCNGTTGGNGTTTATCATCCTGCAGAAGTTTTCAAAGAAGACGACGTGTGGTCNACTTTTCCNTCCGANAANGANAANCANCCCGGNTGGGCAAAAAGAATNGGAGAACTTCAGGCTGANGCNTANAAAATTCANTATGGCAANGATAACATCTCNATTGTAAGNCCNGCNAANGTCTACGGTAAATGGGATAACTTTGATCCAGAAAACGCAATGGTTATNCCNTCNCTNATNAANAGAATTGTATCTGGNGANTCNCCNTTNGTNTGTTGGGGNGATGGAACACCAATTAGAGACTTTATTTATGCAGGTGATTGTGCAGACGGTATGATTCATATGGTTGAAAATGGCATTACCGAACCAGTTAATTTAGGCTCTGGTGACGGCGTTTCAATAAAAAATGTTGCAGAGTCAATTAGAAACTGTTATAATAAAGAAGTAGGAATTGAATGGGATACTACCAAGCCAAAAGGTGATGCAAGAAGACTTATGGACACCACAAGAGCTGAGTCGCATGGCTTTAAATGCACCACATCTTTAGATGATGGTATTAAGGAAACACTTAATTGGTACTTAGATAATCGAGATTCCTATAAGAAAAGAAACAATTACTTCACTAAGGACTAAAATGAAAGTTTGTAATACTAAATTGCACGATGTAAAATTAATTGTACCTGAAAGGTTTGAAGATCATCGCGGGACGTATATGGAATTATACGATTCTGAAAACTTTAAACATATCACAACAGAAACATTTGTGCAAGATGATATTTCAATTTCTAGAAAAGGCGTCCTTAGAGGATTACATGGTGACTGGAAAACAACCAAACTAGTAACAGTATTAAAAGGTACTGGCTATGCATTAATTGCTGATAATCGCCCTGATTCTCCTACCTATAAAATGTGGCAAGCCTTTACCCTAAGTGACCAAAACAGAAACATGCTTCTACTTCCGGCCGGCATTGGCAATTCTGTGTTAGCAATGGAAGACATTATTTATTTTTACAAACAAAATACTCATTTTGAAGATGGTCAGCAGTTTACAATTAAATGGAATGACCCAAAGTGGAATTTTTGGTGGCCAATCAATGATCCTATATTGTCAATGAGAGACGAAAGGGGTGATTATGTCAAATAAAGTTGCACTTATTACCGGTATCACTGGAATGGTTGGCTCTCATTTAGCCGACTTTTTGTTAGAAAACACAGATTGGGATGTATATGGCTTGTTAAGATGGAACGATAAAACAGACAATATCGAACATTTAATGGACAAAATCAATAAAAATGAACAAATATTTCTTGAATACGGGGATATAAACGACCTTAGTTCCATGTTGCATGTGTTTGGCAAAGTAAAACCTGACTATGTGTTTCATTTAGCTGCCCAAAGCTATCCTAAAACCAGTTTTGAGTCACCTTTAGAAACATTAGAGACAAATATTTTAGGCACCGCCAAGGTTTTAGATGCGATTAAGAAGTTGGAACAAGATCCTATTGTTCATGTTTGTGCCTCTTCAGAGGTTTTTGGTCGAGTACCAAAAGAGTTTTTACCAATTCATGAGGATGTCACGTTTCATCCCGCTTCTCCCTACGCAATTTCTAAAGTGGGCACTGACTTAGTGGGACGTTTTTACGCCGAAGCATACGGCATGACAGTCATGACAACACGCATGTTTACGCACACTGGTCCCCGACGCGGCGATGTATTCGCTGAGTCTACTTTTGCAAAACAAATTGCAATGATTGAAGCAGGCCTTCAAGAACCAATTATTAAAGTAGGCAACCTTGATTCTCTTAGAACATGGTCTGACGTCAGGGATGCTGTTCGTGCTTATTACATGCTTGTGACACAAGATCCAATTGCCGGCGAGTACTACAATATAGGTGGTTCGTTTAGTTGTTCTGTTAGAGAAATGTTAGTACACTTGATATCGCTGTCAACAAGAGATGATATTGAAGTTCAAATTGACCCTGAGAGACTAAGACCGATTGATGCAGACTTACAAGTTCCAGACACTTCAAAATTTAAACAACATACCGGCTGGGAACCTGAAATTAGTTTTGAAAAAACAATGCTTGACTTACTAAATTATTGGAGAGATAATATAGCTAGCGGAAAGAGATATTTAAGTAGATGAAAATTTTGGTAATAGGCGAAAGTTGCAACGATATTTTTCATTATGGTACGTGTAATAGATTGTGCCCAGAGGCGCCTGTACCGGTGTTTAATTCTTGTATGCTTTCTAGCAATGGTGGCATGGCTATGAATGTTTATCACAATCTAATTTCTCTTGGTGCTGATGTTGAAATTGTAACCAATAATAATTGGGAAGACATTACAAAAACAAGATTTGTTGATCGAAGAACAAACCACATGTTTATGAGGCTTGATGAAAATGATACAGAGTATGGCACAGTTAGTTTGGAAACAATAAACTTTTCTAGTTTTGACGCCGTAATTGTGTCGGATTATAACAAAGGATTTTTATCTACGCAAGACTTACAATTTATTTCTAATAACTGTGAGTTAAGTTTCCTAGATACAAAAAAAAGATTAGGCCCTTGGTCAGATAATTTTTCGTTTATAAAAATTAATAATCATGAGTATGAAAAAACACTTGATACGATTACTAAAACCACAAGAAAAAACTTAATTGTTACTCGCGGCCCACATGGTTGCGAATATAATGGAAAAAAATATAAAGTTAATTTAGTTGAAGTAAAAGATACTTCAGGCGCTGGTGACACATTTATAGCATCTTTATGTTACAAATACTGCATAACAAACAATATTGATGAATCCATAAAGTTTGCAAACGATTGCTCAACAATAGTTGTGCAAAAAATGGGAGTTGCTACTGTATGAAGACTGTTTGGACTAATGGCTGTTTTGATGTTTTACACCGAGGACATTTTGAAATGCTACAATACGCTAAGTCACTGGGTGACAAATTAATAGTTGGCATAGATACTGACAAAAAAGTAAAACTAGATAAGGGCCCAACTCGACCATTTAATCATGAAAAAGATAGAAAGTTTGCACTTGAATGTATTAGACACGTAGACGAAGTCGTTATATTTAATACACCAGAAGAATTAGAATTACTAATTAAAAATTATAGTCCAGATATAATGGTTATTGGCTCAGATTGGAAAGGAAAACCTGTTGTTGGTCAACAGTATGCTAAAAAACTAATGTTTTTTGACAGAATTGAAAATTACTCAACCACAAAAATATTGGAGCAAAATGACATACGTATTTGATATTGATGGCACGTTGTGCACTAAGGCTGTTGATTTTGATTATGAAGAATCGAAACCAATTGAGGAAAGAATAGAAGCTGTAAACTGCTTATATGATCAAGGTCACACTATAATAATGCAAACAGCGAGAGGTATGGGACGAAATAACAACAACCCTCAAAAAGCAATTGAGCAATTTTATGCGATGACCGCAGAACAGCTAAATCAGTGGGGTGTCAAATACCATGCTTTGTTTTTAGGAAAACCTGCGGGTGATATTTATGTTGATGATAAAGGAATTAGAGATGAAGACTTCTTTAGAAATGAATTTTGTCCCTAAAGGATGGGGATTTGAAAAATGGATTGTTAATAATGATGAGTATTGTGGCAAACTATTATATTTTGTAAAAGGAAAAAGATGTTCATGGCATTTTCATGTTTTAAAAGATGAAGTGTTTTATGTTCAGTCAGGAAAAATATTAGTAAAGTATTCTGAGTTTGATGATATAGAACTCGCACAAGAAGTTATCCTTGAGGCAGGCGATAACTTTCATGTGTACAGAGGTTTGAGACATCAGATGATCGCCCTACAAGACACAGAATTATTTGAGTTTTCAACACAGCATTTTGATGAAGATAGCCATAGAATTCAAAAAGGTGATTAATGGCGTATAACCACGATAAAGGAATGTGTTACATTGTAGAGGAGAAGAATATTTGTTTTATTCCAATCCCCAAAAACAGTAGTACGACTTTTAGAAACAACTGTCCATGGAAATATAAAACAGATAATTTTATATCTAACCCTGCAGTGCTTGAAAATAACACCGTTATTTGTATTATTAGAGAACCAATTGAACGATTTGTAAGCGGATACTTAGAGATTTTGATCAGAAGCCATGATAGCCCAAAAACATTAGAAAAGAACTTTTTTTACATTAAGAATGAACCAAAAAGATTTTTAGAGTTTATAAAAGAAATTAATCAAGAATTTTATGATGCACACATTGAGCCACAAACATATTATATTACAGATAATGTGGGCAAAATCGTTAAGCTTGACCACGTGTGGTTACAAAGAAATACAAACAAACATTTTAGTAAATTATTTGAAAAACAAATCGCTGGCAAAAGTAATTCAAAAGACCCAAGTATTAAGAAAGGCTATATTGATTTTATAAATAAAAATAATATTGTTAAAAAAATTGTTCAAAACATGTATAATAAAGATATTGAATTTTATAATCAAATATTAGAAGAGAACAATAGTGACAATTAGTAAAATTGGAATAATTGGTCAAGGTTTTGTAGGGACTGCTGTAAGAGAAGGTTTAAAAAATCATTTCGCTATAGAAAGCTATGACCATGAGCAAAGTAAAAGCACTTGTGCTTCACTAAAAGAATTAATATCATTAGTTGATATTATGTTTCTTTGCCTGCCAACGCCAATGTTAAAAAGCGGTGAATGTGATATTTCAATTGTAGACAAAACAATTTGTAAAATTAATAACTACGGAAAACAAAAAACAATAATTCTAAAATCTACAGTGCCGCCCGGTACTACAAAATTATTAAACAATAAATACAAAAATGTTAATGTAATTTTTAATCCTGAGTTTTTAACGGAAGCAAATTTTATAAACGATTTTAAAAATCAACAAAGAATTATTATTGGCAGTTGCAACACAAAAACCCCAAGTGTAACAAATATTTTTAAAACTGTTTTTCCAGAGGTGCCAATTATCAATACAAGTTGTACTGTTGCTGAATGTGTAAAATATTATACAAATACATTTTTATCCACAAAAGTAAGTTTTGCAAACGAGTTTAAGCAATTGTGCGACAAAATTAATGTTGATTACAATAAGGTCGTTGAATATTCGCTATACGATGAGCGTATTGGAAAAACACACTTATCAGTACCGGGNCCTGATGGTAATTTAGGGTTTGGAGGCTCATGTTTTCCTAAAGATGTTAATGCATTAATTTATTACATGAAAAAAACAGGGATCACGCCCACGGTGCTAAGTGCTGTCTGGGACAAAAATTTAGAAGTACGTCCTCAAAAAGATTGGGAAAACCTAATTGGTCGTGCTGTTTCAACTAAGGAGTAAAAATGAAACTTTCAAATCAGGCGCTTGGCGCCGTAATGATGGCTCTTCAAGAGTCACTTTTAAATCAAATTGATATTGTGCCAATTCTTCGTGGGTTTGAGCTTGAAGAGGGCGACGAAGGACTAATAGTTACTAACCCACCAACGGTTAGATTTACAGACAATAGCTCTGTGACTAATGATGATTTGGAAAATATTGTAAAATAATGCCACGTTATCGTTACCAATGTTCTGAATGTAATGAGATACAAACTGTATTTTTAAGCATTACAGAAACTCTTGAGGATTGCCCTACATGTAGCTCAAAAAATACAATGGTAAAAGTGTATGATAAATTTTTTTCTAAGAGCGAAACACCAAAAGAACAGAAAGTAGGCACTGTAACAAAAGAGTATATTGAAAAAAATCGAGAACTATTAAACCAAGAAAAAAAAGAAGCAAGGAGAAAAGAATATGAGCCGTCTTGAATTAATTTTAAGTGCGACACTAACACTGTCAATTTTGCTTAACATCGGCCTTTTCGTATATGCTAGAACAGTTGTATCTAAATTGTTAATTATTTCAAACGAAATATTTGATTTAGGAAAAATGGTTGATAATTTTACACAACACACTGAAGCAATTTATGAAATGGAAATGTTTTATGGTGATGAAACACTCGGCGGCTTGATTGAGCATGCCCGCTCATTTAATGCACAAATGGACACATTTGATTTTATATATCAATTTGCTGATGCTGATGAAGAAACAGAAGAACAAACGGAACCAACTAATGACAACCAAAACTAAAAGAAGAAGAGGCCGCCGCCCTAAAAATAAAAACCATTATTTTACCCAAGATCATGAAGATGCAATTATAGAATATTGTAAAACAAACTGTATAAGAAAGCGCACTGATTTATATGTTCGCTGGATCGAACCTGCATTTAATGAAATGGTAGATAAAATTGTGTTTACTTACAAATTTACAAATTTGCCTAATATTGATTATTTAAGAGATGAATGTAAAGTTTGGTTAATGACAATTTTAGATAAGTATGATCCCAGTAAAGGCTCAAAAGCCTTTTCGTATTTTTCTGTTATTACAAAAAACTGGTTTATTCACAAAGTTAAAAGACAACAAAAAAGGAATAAACGAGAAGTTGATTTTGACAATATTCCAAAAAATTATGAAGAAGAATTTCTCTCAACCAACGAGTCGTATGTATCTAACAGAGTTGAAGAAGAGTTTTGGAAACTTTTTTATGAGGAGTTAAAATCTTGGGACTCGTCTCAAATGAAAGACAATGATTTAAAAGTGTATCAAGCTATCATAATACTTTTTGAATCGAAAGAAGACATAGAAATTTTTAATAAAAAAGCTATTTATCTTTACCTTAGAGAGATAACTGGGCTAAACACAAAACAGATTGTTAACTCTCTTAAAAAGTTTAGAAAAAAATACTATTGCTTTAAAAGCGACTGGGAGTCTGGAACAATATGAGTAACAATAAAAGCCTTGATGAACTTGTGAACGAAGCACTTGGAAATATACGAAATGATCGTAAAATGGCTCGTGAATTTTTAAATGAAGTTGCAAATCAAATAGCAAAAGAACCAGAACAAAACAAGTATTTAAGCCCAGTTGCTGCCAAACATATAGAAACTTTACAGCGATCAAACGAACAACTTGTTAAAATTATTGCTCTTAAGCAAAAAGAAGAAAAATCATCTATTGAGTTGAGCGATAAAGATAAACAAGAATTATTTGATTTAATACAATCAGAAGATAACGCATAAAAAAACAAATTTTTCTATTTATTGTTGAAGGAAAAATTTTATGGGTTGTAAAAACGTAGCAAACTTAGATGGAATTACACCAACAAGTCCCGAAGAAGCAACAGACTTTCGTGCCAATGCATTTAAAAAAGCAACTGAAACAAATTCTTATGAAGGTAAAACTAAATTTATGGTTAGAGTTTTAACTACCCCAGTTGCGTTCTATGCTAATTCTCCCAATGGCGGTGGCTCTGAGGAAGAACAAGAGAATAGAGCAGCAACAGGAACGTCCGCTGAAAATACCAACTATGCTTTTAAAGGCAGAATTATTGATGAAGACGTGTTATCACCACATCTAACTATTCCAGATCCCTGCGAATTAGATGCATTTACAAATGATAGGACCAATGAAGAGCTTATTAACTTAATTAATGCACACACAACATGCATATTCAACCCTAAAGCTGATTCAGGCCTGCCGTCAATTGGGGACCGCGTATATGTAGTATTAAGAAATGGTGACATAGGACCATTTGATATGCAGTACTGCTATTTTGATTCGCTGGAACATGTTAACAATTATGCAGACGATGCACTAAGAAGAACTAGTAACACTGATTGTACAAATTTAGTTGATATTTTTAAGTTGAATGCAACAGTGTCTGATACTTTAGGAGATCTCCGAGAACAACGATTAGCGGGCGGTTCTTTAAACTCAGACCAGGCAATATTAGCTGCAACTGGCAGAGAGCCTGCACATGGAACAAACAGCGATTGGAATGGTTTTCCAAATTTACAAACACCCAGCAATTTTGGCACATTTAGCGGCTCTATAATTCAAAAAATCGCTGACGGTGATGATTCAATCTGGCCAGCCAAGGTATACGCAGGGGATGGCTCTGACGATTACATTGAAGTAAATGAATACTACTCTCCTATTGTTAAAGGATTAAAAATTACAAGCATACCTCAATGCTGCAGAAAAATCACAGTTACAGAAGATGGTAAACGAAAAACAAAAACAGCTCAACACAACGGGATCGATGTCGGAACAGGTGCGACAGGAGACATTCCACTTTACGCAGGGTTTCCCGGTGTTATCCAGCGCGCCGCCAGATTTTCCAACAAACAACCAGATACTAAAAAACTAGCTTGGGTACGAATACTTTCGCCAATAGAATTTAATGATGGAACAAAAGTGATATTTCAAAGCAATTATATGCATTTATCCGCTTATGATGCCGGTGATGGAGCTAAAGTTAAATCAGGCAAAACAAAAATAGCAACCACCGGTGGCGCTAAAAACCAAGTAGGCTCCGGCGGAACAACAGGCCGCCACTTGCACTGGGAAGTCAAATTATATGACTTTAATAAAGATGTAACAGCTGCCAAAAGCGCCTATTACGGTGGAACACACTATGATCCAGTTAAATTATATAGAGGAAAAATTGTTAACCCAACAAATGGAAGTAGAACGGCAACAGGGACACCTGAAAGCCAAGCAACAGACGAAGAAATAGTCTAACAAAGTAAAATATTATGTCTAAAAAGAAATTAACATCCGAAGAGTATTTAAAAAGATTACAAGACCTTTCTGATAAAACCAAAGATAATTATAATTTTAACGCTCAAAGCGCTAATCAATTAACTGAGGATATTAATAATTTAAATTTTGCAAATCCAATAGATTCTATTCGTAGTGCTCAAAAACAAAGAACTGCAAACTACGATTTTCTCGGACCTCGCCAAGGCACCTTTCAATCATTACCTCCTGAGCCGACAATTAAATTTGCACGTTCTAATAGTGAAACAATTGTTCAATCAATAAATGGAAATGCTGCTATTGTTTTTGGTCGTGATCGGCCAAGCACCCAAGCTAGTGGCAAAGGAGGCAAAGGTGCTTCAAATGCTAACACTATAGATATTGTTGTTGGCAGAATGGCATGTAAACAAAAAGATATTGAGTCTGGAAAAATTGAAGCTGTTGACCCACATTTTAGTTGTGACGCATCAAGAATTTATATTAGTCAACTTACAGATGTTGATTTGAACTTTGGCCTAGCCGCAGGCGTAGCTGGGCGCGGCGATGAAATTATGGGTCGACCATCACCGTCTAGAGCAGCAATTGGCATAAAGTCTGATAAAGTAAGAGTTATTGCTAGAGAAGGAGTAAAAATTGTTACAGGTCGTTCCTACGCGTTTGGAAACTCTGGCCCCCATGGAGAAACTAATTCAGCTAGCGGTAGAACCCCTCGTGCAGCCCCTATTGAACTTATTGCCGGCAATACCTCTGATAAAAGAAAAATTGTAGGTGGCCTATTTAATACGCCTGAAGAAATAGATGTTTTACAAGGAATCCCCTACGGAGATTTTACACGAGATGCCTTTCTTGGACTAAGTGATCTTCTTGATTCTATAATAGGAGCGATTGATCGATTAACAATACTGTCTGAAATATTTACAAGCGTTTCAGGTATCAGTGTATGGGAGCCATGGCGGGCTGCAGCAGCGCCAGTAATTGTTGGCCAAGAATTATCAGACTTAAATATGACACACCATTCATTGAGAATTGGCAAAGCAATGTGGGAAGTAAATTTTTGCACACCATATGGACAAAAATATATTGTTAGTCAAAATGTGTTTGCAACGTAGGAATTATTATGGCTGAATCACCTTATTTAAGATTTCAAGACAAAAACAAAGATGGACTTATCGACATTTGTGAAACAAATGAAATAGTTCCGACCAACAATTGTCCACCATGTCAAAGAAAGCCAAATGCAATTGTTCCTTTGTGGAAAAATCAAGAAACAAGAAACCCATGGTTTAATGAAAAGTACTGTTTGTTTCAATGCACAGTGGTCACTGGTACCGATAGTATTATACCGCCAGCTAATAGCGATCTAACAGCTGATGAATATGTTGTACAGCTATTTGAGTCTAATCAAGACACAGCTATCAATTCTTTACTAGAAAAATTCAATAAAGCAAAAAGCACAAAAAACAACGAAACACTTCTTGAAGCTATTGACTATACAAAATATGATTTAGATCCCCGCCCCGGCTCTGTGTTGAAGCTACTGTATTCAGTTGATTCAGATATATTTGCGCTACTTGATGAAGCCGAGGCCCCCTCAGACGAAGATGATACTGAGGGAGAAATTGTAGTTAAATATCGCGCTGATGACTTGTTTGCAAAACTAATGAAATTTAGAAAGGCTATGTACTTGTTTTCAAGATATTACAGAGTCTATCAAGCAACTGAGGGCGGTTTATACTATTTTGAAGATGGTTCTGCTTTTACAACCTCTAAATTTGACAGATATGGAGATGCGGGATTTTTTGTTGGTAAATCAATAATGGCCGACGTATTAACTGATTTAGATAATTGGCTTAATGACAGGAACTATAATATATTTGGCGTTGGCGGATTATCTTTATTTAACGATAGAGTAACTGACTTAGAATTCACTTTCGATGCAGAGTATAATTTAACAAAATTAAGAGTTTGGTCGATTAGTTGTGGCACGAAACCTATAACATATAAAGACGGCGGACTTAGTTCTTTAACAACTTATAATTCATTTTCAGATAAAACAGCCATGGCGTATTTTACTAAATTAAATGAAATGGAGTCTCACTTATCTGCTAGAGTGGAAAGACCATGGACTGAGTTTGTTGAAGAATATACGTATCCAAAAATATCAAACGCTGTTAATAATTTTGGCAACAATGGAGGACCAACAGCACTAAGTTGTGTTGGGGATGCTCTTCTAGAAGAAGGCAAGCAACTTGGTCAAGATATTGTAGATGATATATTTAGCATTGGCGATGCAATTGCGTATGCATTTCACAAATCAGTGTGTAAGAAATCTTTGGGCGAGTTACAACTTGAACAAGAACAGTACGGACAAGTTTACAAAAAAGATCCAAAAACCGGCAAAGACAAAGTTGATTTTGGTAAACTAAAAGATCCAAAAACAGGTGAGCCCACCAAAATTAACGAAATGGCTATTGCTCAAGCGTTTGAAAAATTAGAAGACAGCGACCAGCCATTTGTTCAAATGTGTGCTGCACTTTTGCAAGGTTCATTACCGCTTGGTACAAGCAATAAAAATTTAATCAACTCATTGTTTAGGGATGGCTTTGCAAGAGTAAAACTTTGCGGTCTTGTAGACTTAATGGTCGACGCGATACAATGTCTATTTAAAGGGCTAACATTAGAACAGGCACTTCGCTCTGCTGCTAAGGCAGCATTAGACAATATGGCAATATCTGACTTTGGGCAGCTTTTCATTGGACTACCACCAGACAAACAAGCAGAGATGGATGCACTTGTTAGAAAAAAATTAGCTGAAAAATCAAAACTTAATTTACCGGATAAAAATTTAAGTGCTGCTTCGGCTGCTATAGAAACTGAGGAAGGCCCCCAAGATGACAGTCCTTTTTTTGGTAGAATTCAGTTTACGAAACCATGGCAAAATGAAAAAGTTTTAGAACAAGAAAGAGAAAGCACACGTGTCGGTAATTTTAACGAAGATAGAAGACAGCAACAATTAAATGATCCAGATAGACAAAGAGATGAGCGCACATTAGCTCAAAGACTGGATGCTGCTAGAGAAGACTTAGATGATGATTCTAACAATCTTGGATTAAGCACAAACGTTATCATGGAGGCATATATATTGGCCCTTATTGATACATATAAAAATGATTTATTGTCACTTGTGGATTTATTAAATCAATATCCGGGCGCCCAGATAATTGCTAAAACTATAGCCATATTTGATTGTCCCCGGCCGCCAATGTTTGATCCTAATTTTTTAGATTTTATCAAAAGTGTAGATTTACCTTTTTGTCGTGATATACAAGAAATTAAACTTCCCCATCTCGATAATCCGCTTAAATATATTTCTGATATTAGAGATATAGCAAAAGCAATATACCAAGCATTTTTATTTGCTGTTCAAAGAGTAATCTTAATGGTTATAATGAGAATCCTTGTAAAAATTTGTGAAATAATAGGTAGCGCCATTTGCAAAGCACTCGAAACAGTTGGAGATTTAGCTGCTTCGTTACCTGATATAATGTCTGGCAGAGACACGGTTCTTAATGTAATAAGAGCATCAATTTGCGGAGATGATGCGTCAGATGAACAATTTGATGCAACAATTGCCGACATGTTTGCAAAATTTGGTGTAGGAGGGGCTGCATTTTCAGAAGTAGAAGCAATTAAAGACTTTTTGTCTGATTTGTCAAGTGCAACCACGACTGGTGAGGTTCTTGAAGCATTTAACGACGAACCAAGTCAGGCATTTTTAGATGCAGCACAAACAATAATTGTTAATCAATATCCACAATTTTCTGATGCATTACGCTCCAAACAAGACATCGCAGATTTATTTTCTAATATTGGCAAACTTTGTCCAATTGAAGTAAGAGATGCAATAAACAATTACCTTGAAGAATTTCCAGATTTACATGGGCTACCAGCTAATCCATCACTTTGTGCAACACCTGAAGACTTAGAAGATTTTAAAGAAAGAAGATGTATTCTTTTAGAGGGCAGAGCTACACCTGAGCAATGTGAAGCTATGTTTGATGGTCTGCAAAATGATTTATTAGAAGATCTTGAAGAGTTGACTCAGCTAGCACAAGGCGGCATAGGCAACGCTATAGAGGACGCTTTAGGTCCACTTGTCTCTTCTCCCGGATGTGATGACGGAATTATTCCGTTTGAAACCGAAGCTACACAAAAGGTAGCCGGAACAGCATTATCCAATACTTTAGAACAGCTAAAAGTTGATTACTCTAGAGATATGCTAGGAAATGGTGGTATTTTTGCGGACGATGCAGATTGGGGAATGATGAATATGGTTCTTGCCGACACCTTTGGTAGAGCACTGAGTACTCACAGAAGAAAATCATATAATGATCGTGATTACGTTGACTTTTTTAATGATATTAATGGGCGAAATACCGATATAGGTGATTTGTTTAAGTTTTTGCAAAGCCCAAAACCTACGGATGCACAAAAAGGAGCTTTTCCAGCGTATGTAGCTGAGCAATTATTTTATGAAATAAGAAGCATTGATGCGACATTTAACAGCGATAATTCACAAACAAATGTAAAAGAGGCCGTGGAATTTAGAAGGACATTTGAACAATTAGGATTTAATGATTTATTTGGTACCAACATAGAACTTATAGAGATGCCTGATTTTGGCTACAACAACACATTTGGCGTTGATATGAGCAATGAAGAAGTAGTAATCAGCAAAGCAGCAAGAAAAAGCCAACCAGATTTACTTTTGGAATACCGAGATAACGATGATGGTAGGGAGCGCTCTTCATACTCGTATGGGTTTGATATAAAAATGTTTTTAGCAGATATTGAACAAGGTGAAGATGAAAACGGAGTCACTACAACATACAATAGGCCCGATGATAATATTAGAATATCAATAGTAAACGTCCTTTTAGAGCCGGGTTCTAGTGGTTCACCAACTCGGGAAAGAAAGTACGAGTTTCTTTCAGTTGATAACACTTTAGATGATGTTGATTTTACAAAATTTCCTTCATTTTCTTTAATAGGTCAAAGTTTGCCAAAGTTTATACCACAAGTTATGATGCTGTCTGATATGACTGGCCTAAATCCAAGCTTTGTTAAACCATTTCATGACTCAATAATGTCTAACGTTTTTAATACAATGCTTCAAAGTGTTGCTGGCGCCCCAGATTCCGCGGGAAATCCGACTAAAACTGCATGGCTTTACGGAGCAGAATATGACGACTTAACTGAAGAAGACCTTGAGTATGTTGTAACGGCAGATTCAACAGAGTCTCCTGCCGGCACTCCATATGGCGATGCGAAAGTATTAGATTATGATAGTGATGGCAATCCAACTGGCGACAGAGACTTGGAGAATGATGATATGGTGCTTGGTATCAGCAGAATGCAACATGAGGAAAATCAAGGATCCGATAGAAAAAATCGCGTGTTTTACTTAAATCCTCAAGTGTATGGGGGTTCTTATAAAAATCCGTCCATTTATATTAAGCCTGTTGAAAACAAAGGATGGCTTGGGATGACAAATGTAATATTCCCAGAAATAGGCCCATGTAAACCGCAACAAACTGACTTAGTAGATTTTGCAGAAATAGCGGATGAAATTAGTAGCGCCTACACAACAATCACAGAAGATATGAGACTTAAGCAATCTAAACAATGTGCTGTTGAAAAGCCATATAATAGAATTTTGGAAAGAGCTTCAAAAGCCGGTATTCAAGGAATTATCAAGGCCGCCGCCAGAATATATAGTTCAACACATTTTATCAAATCGATGGCCACGTTTACAACATTTGATGCTTCAATTAAGAACAATTATAGTTCTGTTTATGCGTCTTATGTAGTTGAGGTAATGGAAAAAGATTTTAAAGATGCAACATATGGTTTTTTTGCAAACTTAAGCCCTTTTACAGATCAGGAGTTTTGGTACTCATTCCTCGAACAAGCTGTTCAAACATATGGTCGTCTTGTAGATGGCGGTGAAATTACAGACCCTCCTGAACCAGTATTACAAGCGTTATTTAGATTAAATGATGCTCAAGAAAGTTATGATTTCCCATTTAGAAATGATCTAAAAAGAGCAAAAGATGTAGGTAGGGCAAGAACACTGCAAACACTAAAATCATACAGAAATGAGAGAAATCTTGAAGCTATTAGAGCTACTGAAGATGACGCGAAACTAGTATTAAAAGAGTTTATTAGGTTAGAGTTAAATGCTATGGCTACTAAATTTAACACCAACTTAAAAGACGTAGGGCTTGAGCCAGAATTTAAAGACCTATCATTGTACTTTTTAAATAAATTTGCACAAGGCACCGAAAATCTAGATGCCGATAAAGAGTTGGTAGAGGAAGTTATAGGATTGCCTGATAGTGGAGATGGATATTATACATCTGGAGGTGAACTTGCGTTGCCCGATGGCACACCATATATTGGATACTATCATGTTCATGAAAACGATGACGGCATTACAATTTACATGGCTGGCGAAAGACACTCTTCAGCAGCACACGATGAACTTACTGTTTTTGCAAACAAAATATCTTTACCAATTGGTGACATTGACAATTTTGGAACTTTCATAACAAACGACGCCCAAAAGCCGTTTGTACTGCAAAAGTACATAAAAGTGGCAGGAGTCAAGTATGACCCAACCGAAGCAATGGAGATTATTAAATCAAATCGAGCAGATTTAAATATCTCTGATGTGTATCCGGGCACACTAAAGCATGTATATGCTAATCAAGTAGAAGGCAATATATATGGCGAGCCTGTAGAAGATAAAACTATTAATGAATCAGCAGGATACACAACTAAAAAAGAAAATGTATTAGTTGAAGGAACAAGCCCACGTGGCGGCTCTTCTACGAAAATTGTTGGATTAGAAGGAGAACTGGGTGTTAGATATGGACTAGAATTTTCAGTAATTATTAATGGAGATAAACAAGTATTAACGAGTGTTGAAGTCGACGCTTTAGATTTAAAAATTGACGAAATGGCTCCTCTTGAACCAAACTCTAAATTATTATACTGTTTAGTTAACAACTTAATTGACGATGAAACGTTCAAAATTATAACAAACTATATTGTACCGCTTAATAAAATAACAGCTGTAATTGCAATTTATAACGATAAAGCGTTTATACCATCAATTGGACAAATCACAGTAGAAAAAGGTAAAACAGAAGGAAATGAAGATCTTTCTAGTAAGCCCGGTATGTCAGTTTTTATTGATGACGAAACAGGACAAATAGAAAGTTATTCTCCGAATGCTGGCTGGTCACACTATAGAGACCGGAACGGCTTTTTGAGCGGCTATACACCATTTTTTACTACATGGGATGAGTGGGATAAGCAACTTTTAAGACACTCCAGAGCTAGAATTAAAAAAATATTCAGAACGTACTATAATAGTAGAGATTTTGATCCCTCTAATAATGAGGGTTTCGACGCTGGAAAAATAATTATAAATAATTTTAAGGCCAACTTAAACTTGCCGCCGGGCATGGGCCTGCTCCCATGGTGGAAAAGAAATAAACTACAGAGAAACTCGCCTTTTAATGCAAAAGGCGAATTGTGTAAGAAAAAAGATTAAAGTGATACTTATTAAGAGGGATTTTTAATGTCATCGATTGGAGTAAAAATACCGCTAGCATTTGATACAAATGATGGCTTCAAAATGTTAAAAAGTTATCGACAAACTGTAAAACAAAATTTAAAAATGTTGTTGTTAACAAATCCGGGCGAAAGAGTCATGGAGCCTAATTTTGGTGTTGGTGTGAGAACTTATCTTTTTAGTAATTTTAGTGAAAATATTCAAGCAAAATTAAATCAAAAAATATTTGAGCAAGTACAATTTTATATCCCCACAATAAAAATTGAAAACATAACATTCACTGAACTCGAACAAGACCTTAATTCACTATCATTTCAAATATTTTACAGCATACCCGATATTGGTGTCAATGATTTGTTAGAATTTACTATTTAAATAGAGAACTTATATGTCCAATGAGCAAAAGAAAAACTTACCGATCAACTATACGAATAAAGAGTTTAGTTCAATTCGCGATGATCTTCTTGAATTAGCAGAAAGGTTTTATCCTGACACCTTTAGAGATTTTAGCGAAGCTTCGTTTGGCGCTATGATGATTGATGCTGTGGCNTATGTAGCAGATCAAATGGCCTTGCAGATTGATTTTAATATTAACGAATCGTTCTTAGACACAGCATTTCAAACCACAAACATTTTAAGACATGGTAGAATTCTTGGCTACAAATCTACAGGCCGCCCATCCACATACGGAACAGTAGCACTTTATATTTTAGTGCCAGCATCATCGACAGGATTCGGCCCTGATCTTAGATATATGCCAGTTTTATCAAGAGGTACTTCTTTTACAACTGAGGGTGGTGCTAACTTTGTTTTGACAGATAACGTAAACTTTAACGATTCTAAAAATCAAGTTGTTGTAGCGCGCGTGAATAACACTACGGGCTCCCCAACACATTATGCTGTTAAGGCATACGGTAACGTTGTGTCGGGACAATTCGGGCAAAAAGTAATAAGCTCTGGCCCTTTTGAGAGATTTAAAAGGCTGTCCTTAAATGTTAGTAATTTATCTGAAATACTATCTGTTTATGATGGTGATGGTAATGAATACTTTGAGGTAGATTATTTGTCTCAAGATATGGTGTTCAAAGAAATTTCAAATATAAATTTTAAAAATGACAATGTTCCATCAATTTTAAAACCTTTATTAGTGTCAAGAAAGTTTACTAGCGAACTTAACAATAACGGTGCTGTATTGCAATTTGGAAGCGGCAACGAAGCTGAGTCAAATGTAATCGCAAACCCACAAGAAGTAGCAATCGATTTGTTTGGTAAATCATATGTTACTGATACTACTTTTGATCCAACCAAAATATCTAAAAACTCTAATTTTGGTATTGTTCCAACAAACACAAATTTAACTGTAACGTTTAGAACTACAAACCCTTTTAATTCAAACGTATCAGTAGGCGCGCTAAACAAGGTGACTAGTCAACAATTTGTGTTTGAAGAGCAAAGCACACTAAGCCCAACATTGTTGCAAGGAGTCATTAATTCTTTAGAAGTACAAAATGAAAATCCAATTACCGGTGATAATTCTAATATAACCGGTGGAGAATTAAAAAGACGAATTTATGATACATTTCCAACTCAAAATCGCGCCGTAACACAAAGTGATTATGAAAATTTAGCATATAGAATGCCATCTAAATTTGGCTCTATACATCGTGTTAGTGTTCAAAAAGATCCCGATTCCTTAAAAAGAAATCTAAACATGTACTGTGTGTCTACCGATTCACAAGGTAAATTAATAAAAACAAACCAGACCATCAAGAATAATCTTAAAACATGGCTAAACAACTACAGAATGATCAACGATACTGTTGACATTTTAGATGCATATATTATAAATATAGGTGTAGAGTTTGTTGTAAAAGCGATTTCAGGAGCCAATAAGAGTGATGTTTTATCATCTGTCACAAATGTAATCGCTGATAAAATGTCACAAGGATTTTTTATAGGAGAACCGTTGTTCGTTACTGACATTTACTCCGAGGTTAAGAAGCTTCAAAACGTTCTTGATGTGGTGTCAGTAAAAATATTCAATAAATCAGGGGGACAATATTCGTTTATAGATTTTGATATAAATTCAAACATGTCCCCCGATGGGACTAGTGTGATGTGTCCTAAAAATTCCGTTTTTGAATTAAAGTTCACTCAATCAGATATCAAGGGCAAAGTAAGATAATGATTTTAAGATATAGTGCATCCGCTGATAACACAATTGTTAACGCCTTCCGGCCTAATTTAACTAGAAGAGCTACTGGTTCAAATACTGGTCTGGCTGATGTTTTGGAAACTTATTCAATTTATGGCCGTCAAGCTGTGTCGACTTCTGTTGGTCCCGCATCTCAAGAGTTGTCAAGAATTTTAGTTCAATTTCCCATAACAAGCATAAACAGTGATCGCACTGCTGGAACCTTACCAGCTAGTGGTAGTGTGAATTTTTATTTACGCCTATTTAACGCTCCGCACTCAAAAACTGTACCAAAAGATTATAAACTAGTTGTCTATCCGATTTCTCAATCATGGCAAGAAGGTGAAGGATTAGACCTTGAAAGTTATAGAGATGAGACCAAGGGTAACCCCGGCTCTAACTGGGTATCAGCTTCTGACTCCGCTGCTTGGACACGTGCCGGCGGAGACTATTTGACATCTAACAGTTCATTAATATACGAGCAAACATTCCAAGGTGGCACCGAAGACCTAGAAATTAAAATCACACCCCTTGTTGAAAGCTGGATTGCAGGCACTACAGATAATTACGGCGTTGGTATCTTTTTGTCATCAAGCTACGAAGCATATTTTTCAGGTTCTGCCGGCGCTGATTCAGGTTCAGTGTTGAATAATTTAAATGGTGCACAAAAATCATACTTTACAAAAAGATTTTTTGCACGAGGAACACAGTATTTCTTTAAAAAACCAATTATTGAAGCTAGATGGAACTCTTCACGAAAAGATCAAAGAAATGAGTTTTACTTTAGTAGTTCAATAGCTCCGGGAGCAGACAATTTAAACACAATCTATCTTTACAACTATGTTAGAGGAAGGCTGACAAACTTACCCGGCGTGGGAACTGGCGAGTTATTAGTTAGTTTGTATTCTGGTTCTGCCGATAATACAGAGCCTTCAGGCTCCAAGCTTACCCTTTACAATTCTAAGAACCATGCAACAGGTGGATATGTAGCAACAGGTATTTATTCTTGTTCTATTGGTATTGTGTCTTCGTCTACAAGCCCACTTTATGATGTTTGGCATAAAAACGGAACAGAATATTTTACTGGATCAATTA
>FUFK010044023.1_pt1 | contig 21355 bp, 40 predicted proteins | sample 1021851 | NCBI WGS metagenome assembly FUFK01 (sample SAMEA51879418, study PRJEB19060) | metagenome
ACCGCAATAGCAGTGGCGTTAGGATAGTATTATGGCAACCCAAGTTCAATTTAGAAGAGGAACAACAGCTGAGCACTCAGGTTTTAAAGGTGCAGATGGCGAAGTAACTGTAGACACCTCTTTAAAAACTGTTGTTATACATGATGCAATAACTAATGGAGGATTTCCATTACTGAGACAAGATGGTTCTAATTCTCAATTAGAAAGAGGAGCCACTACATCTTGTGCATTAAAATTTGCCGGAGATCCAAATACTGGATTAATATCACCAGCTTCAGATGAAATAGCCTTAGTTACTGGTGGGTCTAGTCGTCTTACAATAGATTCTAATGGAGCTGCTACCTTTACAGGTAATGTCCAAGTTAATGGGGCTTTATCAGTAACTGGTTCTTTCAACTCTGAGGAAAACTTAGCACTAATTATTGCTTTAGGATAATATGGCAAACACGTTTAAAGTCAACACGAAATCAAGTTGTGTAACTGATGCACATACTAGCACTAATGCAAACGTCTTAACAGCTGGTGGTTCTGCAACATTAGTTATTTTAAGTATTTTAGTTTCGAATAAAACAGCAACTAGTGCTGATGTTGATGTTTTTTTAGTTACTAATTCAGGAGATGACGTATTTCTTTTAAGAAATGCCCCAGTTCCAGCTGGATCTTCTCTTGAATTGATTAGTGGATCAAAAGTAATTATGGAATCTAGTGATGTTTTAAGAGTAAGAACTGACACTGCAAGCACTCTTGATGTAACTGTAAGTTATTTAGAACAGACCTAAAATGGGATTATCAGTAAATAATGATCTTGCAAATTTACTAAATAACTTTGAAAGTCTTAAAGCAAAAGTTGAGGCTATTGAAATTATAGTTTATGGTGAGAAAGTTTTAGAACTTGATGATTCAACTTGGGAAAATATTAGAAAAAAAAGAGATTATATTTTAAAATCTACAGACTGGACTGTAATTCCAGGTTGTACTGTTGATCAGGCACAGTGGTCTGCTTATAGACAAAATTTAAGAGATATTCCTCAGACTTACACAGTAATTACAGATGTCGTTTGGCCGACTCAACCATCTACATCAGGACCACATAGCTAAAGAGCTCCCATATTTACTGAGCTTAAAATNATTAAAGAAATTAAGAAGACTTCTGGTTTAATTTGCTATGCCATATATTGGAAATANTATTCGCTCTGCTGACGATTACAGGTTAATTGATGACATAAGTAGTAGTTTTAATGGCAGCACTACAACTTTTGCTTTACAGGTTTCGGGAGTTGCTCCTGTTCCTTTTCCAAAATCACCGCAGCAGGTTTTAATATCTGTAGGTGGTGTTATTCAAAAACCAGATCCTACTGGTGCTACAGGATTTAATTTAAGTGGAACGAATATAGTTTTTAGTAGTGCTCCTTCAAATGGGCATTCGTTTTTTGGAATAATATATGCAACTGCTGATTATTTAAATGCAGGAGGTACATTTCCGGATGGATCAAGTTCAGTACCATCAATAACTTTTTCTTCAGATACGGACACAGGGCTATATAAAAAAGCATCAGGTACTGTTGGATTAGTTTCTGATGGTTCTGAAGTTGCAAGTTTTGGTACTAATGGTATTACTTCAGATTCATTTATTGGACCTGCCACACAAGTTACACTTGCAGATGAATCAAGTGATACTACTTGTTTTCCTATGTTTGCTACAGCAGCAACTGGTAATTTAGCTCCAAAAACAGGAACAAATCTAACTTTTAATTCTGCAACAGGAATTTTAACGGCAACTGGATTTTCTGGTACTTTTTCTGGTAATGTTTCTACAGCTTCAGCCTTACAGACTGCTCGAACTATCGGAGGTGTTAGTTTTGATGGTACAGCAAATATAAATCTTCCAGGTGTTAATACTTCAGGAAATCAAAACACTTCTGGTACTGCTAATATTGCAACGAATGTAACTGTAGCAGATGAATCCTCTGATACCACTTGTTTTCCTTTATTTGTCACAGCTGCTACAGGCGATGTACCGCCAAAAAGTGGATCTAATTTAACCTTTAATTCTTCATCAGGATTACTAACAGCCACAGCTTTTTCCGGAGATGGTTCAGCTCTAACTAACCTCCCTGCTGGTAATCTTAGTAATTTAAACGCAAGTAATCTTACTTCAGGTACTGTGCCAGATGCAAGGTTTCCATCGACGCTTCCAACAGTGTCAGGTGCAAACTTGACTGGTTTAAGTGCATCTAATTTAGGTTCAGGAACTATACCAGATGCAAGGTTCCCATCAACATTGCCAGCAGTGTCAGGTGCTAATTTAACAAATTTACCTGCAATTAGTAATGTTGTTGAGGATACGAGTCCGCAGCTCGGAGGGAATTTGGATGTATTAACGAGAGAAATAACTACAAGTACATCAAACGGTGATATAGTATTTACTCCAGATGGAACAGGTATCGTAAAAATAAAAGGTGCAGGATCTACAGACGGCACCATCCAATTAAACTGTTCGGCACAATCACACGGAGTGAAGCTAAAATCCCCTGCCCACTCTGCCGGTCAAAGTTATACAATGATTTTGCCGGATAACCAGATAGCAGCAGATAAGTTTTTAAAGGTTAAAAGTATTAGTGGTAGTGGTTCTACAGCCGTAGGACAGCTGGAGTATGCTGATGCAGGTGGTGGTGGTTTTGAGTTTGTTTCAAAAAGTGAGATAACATCTGGTACAGCAGCTTACATAGATTTTACAAGTTTAGAAAACGATACAATGTATCGTTTAGTTGGTAAACAAGTAGTTTTCGCTCAAGGTGGTTATGAAAAATTTCAGTTTAAAGATACTAGCGGTAACTTAATTAATAGTAGTATTAATTACTCAAGAAGCTATGGATCTACATCATTGACTACTGATGGTTGGACTAGTCAACACGGATTTTATGGGGCTTTAAGTGCAAGTCCACAATCTGAAAATTCAGCTTTTATATTAGAATTTTTTACAAAACCAGGTAATGTTTGGTTTTATTTAAATGCTCAATCTACTAAAGGATCTAGAGCATTCATGCAAACGTGGGGTAGTTTTGTTTCTACTGACACTACTACACAAGTTGGTGGTATTAGAATAAACGAAGGATCGGGAGGTTATAACCTTGCTGCTGGGACACAAATTTTACTTTACAAATATAAGGAGAGTTAAATGAATAAGATTGTTGATGGTGTATTAATTGCAATGACTGATGCAGAAATTGCAGAACTAAAAGCAAGCGATCCAAGTGAATCAGAAAGAACTGCACAAAAATGGTTAGAAATACGAGCGTTAAGAAATAGCAAATTACAAGAAACTGATTGGGTTGTAGCTAAAGCATCTGAAACAGGAGTTGCCGTAAGTGATGATTGGAAAACGTATAGACAAGCACTTAGAGATGTACCCTCTCAATCTGATCCAGATAATATTACATGGCCTACCAAGCCTAGTTAAGATAAAATTAGCCATTTTAAACTAGAGATATCAAAATTATTTATTTAGATGGCATACATTGGAGTTGAACCTGTTGTTCCAAATAACAATAGGGAAGTTGACGATATTTCAAGTAGTTTTAATGGGAGTACTACAAGTTTTACTTTACAAGTTTCTTCTGTAAATGTAAGTCCAGATAGTGTTAATAATGTATTAGTCTCTCTTGGAGGTGTAATGCAAAATCCTGGAACAGATTATACAATCACAGCAAGTACTATAAACTTCACTACAGCACCTGCTTCCGGTTTATCTTTCTTTGGGTTAATTTTAGGAGAATCATTACAGACTGGTACAGTAGGTGATTCAGTTATAACTAATGTAAAAGTAAGTGATACTGCTGCCATAGCTGGATCNAAAATAACACCAAACTTTGCAAGTGTTGGAGCTGCAACCACTAGATTTATGGTTATTCCAAAAGTAACCACATCAGAGAGAGGTAATTTATCAGGTTTAGTTTCTGGTGCATTTATTTATAACACAAGCGTTAACAAATTACAGGTGTACAATGGATCATCATGGGAGACAGTAACTAGTTCTTAAATTTATAACTTGCAGTATTTTATTGAATTTAGTAAAATTTAAATAAATACTTAAAAAAATGCAGAAAATTATTAACGCAATAGCTGTTGCTTCAGGAATAGTTTCTTTAACAGTTATAGGTAGTGGATTACTTATTTATGTAAATAAAGACGCAATAATAAATAGTATAAAAGAAAAGGCTATGGAATCGATTACAGGTAATCTAGGAGGTGCTTTAGGAGATTCTCTTCCTATACCCGATGTTACTGGTCCAGTAGTGCCTAAACTTCCTTCAACTAATTTTTAAAATTGTCTGATATTCCAGAAATTTTAATAAATACTGTAACTATTCCGAAACTTAATAATTATTATTTTTCTACTGTACAATCATTACCGCAGAGTCCTCCAGTAACTTTACAGATTGGTAATCCAATCATAGATTTGCCGGGGTGTGTGAAATTTAACGATTTAAACAAGGAATCAAAAAATTTAGTAGATGAGGATGAGAGAGGAAATGTAGTTTTATGTGATGCTGGATCTCCTACTTATGAAGCAATAGATTATCAACCAGAAGAATTAATTTATGTTGAAGATGCTGTGGTTCCTAATGTACGAACTGCCCCAAAAAAAGAACAAGAACAAAAAGAAGAAGAACAAAAAGATAACGAAAGTGAATTAGGAACTCCTGATCCAAAATTAAATAACATACCACAAAGTAATGAGAAAGAATGTCCAGCTCCTAATCAACCAAGAGTTGGAGATTTAACACGTAGTGGAGATGAGATAGTTGTAGGTCATGAATTACAAGGAAATATTTGTGTAGTTTTGTATGAACCAAGCTCTAGTCTTGAAAAACTACTTCCTAATACATCACAAGTAAGTACTACAGCTGCAATCGCAGTTGTAGCAACGGCTTCAGCAGCTGCAACACCCATCTTACTGAAGTTAATAAAGCCCTTAATAAAGCAACTTATAAAGAGAATTAAAGGTTTATTTGGAAAAAAAGATAGAGAAAGATTTAAAGGATTAAAGAGAAAAAAGAAACTTATTTCGGAATCGAATGACGATGATTAGGAACAACACCGTGAGGATTTGCAACTACAATATCGGCACAGATCTGAGCTGATGGGCTAGTTTTTGCAAAGGTCACACCCAATCTTTCTTGGGCCGCACAGTGCTTCAATCTGGCCATCTCAAAATCTAATCTTTTATTAGCTAATATTTGTTTATTAATTTCATTTTGACTGCTGGAAGCACGTATACAATTTTCATTGTGTCTTTTATCAAGAGGTATAGTTATATTCATACTGATACCCCATCCAATATTGTGATTTGTTTTTTGACCTGTTCTTACAGGTTTTTGATAAAGAATAGACCCAGGATTGTCTAATAAGCCATCATTATCTACATCTGAATTATCATATACAGGATCAAGATAAGAAGGTTCATAAGGTTCTTTCCATGAGTCTTGCAATGTAGCAAAAGGAGTAATTGTAAGAGTAGATCCTTGACAGGAAACCCCACCTCCATATGTATTAGTAAGGTACGGTCCGGCTAAATTTTGCACCGCCAAATTTGAGACTGACCCCGAAGAATTCGCAATCGGGTTTGCAGTAGCTGAAACCCCTCCCACCTCGTTTGCATATATAGGAGCACTAAATATATTTAAAGCTAAAAGTAAATATTTTACTGACTGAAGGTTGAAGTTGTATCTGTTACAGATTTTATGTCGGTAGTCCTCTGGATTATGGTCTGAGATTTTAACCCTGGTTGACTGAGTGTTGTTGTCATCTGCCAAGGTTTTGTCTCGTCTATGATCGAGAAGTTTGGCATATTTGAGGAATCTAAATTTGTCCACGTTGAATTAACTCCATTCAGCGTTTGAGTGACACTTTTGGCTGGAGGAACCAAACTACTACTATCTGTCTTTATATTATTGCCAGTTACGGTATATTGCCAGCCTGTTTGATAATCAATTACATTTATTGTCTCAGTCACTTTTGAAGTAGTCTCAGTATGAGACTGAAGTACACCTGTATTAAAGTTTGGAACTACTGGTACTGCCTTCGCAGTCGTGCTCATCAGACTTAGAAAGATTACAGGTATTATTTTTCTCATCTGTCTCATCATCTTCTTTCTTTTTTATTGCAAAGGCATGATCCTTTAGTTTCATTTTATTGAAATTTCGCTTACAAATTGGCCTGTAGCCACTGTGCCAGCTCCTCCAGCTGTTAGAGCTATTGTTGAAGATGAATCAATTGTACCTGCAAGTGATCCTGCGACCCCTGCTGCAGTTGAAGTTTGATCAGAATAAGCACTTACGGCACCTGTACTTGGAGCACTTGTTGCTATAGCATCCGCTTGTGTAAATGATTGCGTGAAACTCCAAGATTCCCCTGCTGTTGCTTGTACTGCTGAAAGTGTAGGTATTGAACCAACTCCTGAAGATATTGTCAATGAACCAATTGAGTTAGTAGCTGAACCACCTTCAGGTGTATACTGAGTAGTCACATTGTTTCCAGAAACACTATAACTATTTCCGATTCGTGATACTTGAGTTGCAGCAGCATTTACTTGTAGCTGTATGCTGCTAGATAATTTATGAGTGATATCTGCTCTGGCTGCTGGGGCAAATATCAATATCAACAAAGGGAATAATTTCCGCATTTTTAGTACCTTTTAATTACTATACATAAGTTTACATGAGGGTAGACTTAGTATGTATTGAGATTATAAAATGACTGAAAATTTAAAAGAGTCTTCTAAGACACAAGAGAAAAAAAATGTTTTCTCAAAAATCAAAGAAAGCATTGATGACAAAGAAGAGCAACTTGCTATTGTAGGTGGTTTTGTTCGGTTAGGAGTTTTAGTTTGGAGTGGTTTTATCCTGACTCTTAACTATATAACAATTCCAGGATGGGAACAAAACAAGATAGATCCGACTTTTATCGCAAGTGTTTTTACAGGAACCCTAAGTACTTGGGGCGTCGCTACAGCTAAGAAAAGAGGCGATGGAACTATGAAGATGGATAAAAATAATGCTGCAAATGGTGTTTCACCTTTAAGTAAAGCTGACCTTGAAAAGTTAATAGAGAAAGCATCTCAAACTGCTCCTACTCAGATCTTGCGTATCGAACAGGCTCCAATTAAAATAGTGACAGAGACTAGTTCTAAGAAAAATGTATAGCAGGTATAGGAGAAATTGGGGAATAATAGCTTTAGTATCCATCTTAGGGATATCTAATATCTCTTTGATGAGTACTTTAGTTACAAATAGATTTAAAAGTCCATATCCTAATGTTAATTTTCCAGTTGGTCCATACACTTCTTACAGTATTGTTGCATCTGAAAAAGGCTACAGTATCAAATATAAAGCAAACGATCCAAAAGTTTTAAACCGAGTTAAGTTACTTACTGAGCCAAAAGGATTATTTGGTAATAAAGAGTCAGAATTAAGTTTGAGAGAAACTTATACAATGCAACGTGAATTAGGTAAAGATGGAGTAGAGGGAACCGTAATGACTGAGAAAGACATTGCTTGCATAAAAGTAGAAGGTAGTGGAAACGCTACAGGAAAAGTCGTAGGAGCGTCTGTAGGAGTTAAAGCTGCACCTGCATTTAGTAACATACCAATCGTTGGATGGCTTGCTGCAGGCTTTGTAACTATGTTTGCACAGGATAAAGGATCAGAGATAGGCGGACAGATAGCAAGAGACTACAATGATTGTTAATAAGTATTTGTAGGGCTATACTCAGAGTAGTTACCTATTTAACATGTCTTGCGGATTATCATTAGAAAAACTTATAGATTTTGACAAGCAATTGGATGAGCAATCTACAACTTTAACAAACCAAATTCAACAACTAGATTCTCAATTAGCTACGGCTAAAAATACATATTTAAAAGTTTTAGGTGCTAAAGAATTAGTACAAAGTCAAATTAAAGAAGCTCAAGAAAATAAGGATGCTGCAGCAGAAATAGTGCCAGAGGCAAGTGGTGATTGAGATGTTAAAGGAGATGAATAGAAATAGATATAAAGCCTTACAATTATTAGCAGATCACTTACGCACTCCCTCAAAAGACTTAGCTTTAAATGCAATATTTAACGATGTCAAGGATGAAGATCTTAAATGGGTGACAGAAAAAATTCATTATTATTTATTAAGACTTCTTGAAGATGCAGACTATGAAAAAGAAGAGGACGAGGAGTTAGTTTCATTATTGGATTAACCACTACATTTGTGTAAGTTTATGCACCATAAAGTTTCTACAAGGTTGCAAGGTACATGTGATTCACTGCGAGCAAGATTTATTAGCCAACTTAATTGAACTTTCTCCAAAAAATGCTCGCCATAAATTTCGACAATGTATATTTGAATCTTGGAATTGGAAATGTGCTTATTGTGATAAAGAAGTAAACAAAGATACTGCGACAATCGATCATGTACTTCCAAAGTTTAAAGGTGGACATAATGTTAAATCAAATATGATTTGTTCTTGTTCGAAATGTAATAGATTAAAAGGATCACATCTTCTTGAAGATTGGTATAATCCTTCATATAAATTTTATCAAGGGGAGAGACTTGATAAGATAAGACAGTGGATGGATCAAGATAGTTCTATCAGGATCTCTTTACCAGATAAAGCAACACCTCATATAACAAATGAATTCAACATCGGATGGGTTGTCTCCTGAAGAGGAAGCAAAAGCATTTGCAAGACAATATGCTGAAGAATTACAAGCAGAAGAAAGGGCTAAGAATAATGAATTGGTAGATCGCAGAATGGTAGAAGCTGGAGATGAACCTTTATACGGTATGCGTGGTATGGATCTAGCATCAAGAGTGAGATCAGGAGAAGTCAAGTTTGTTTGACGATAAAAGCAATAGCATCTTAGAGTTAGAATTATTGATATGAGTACTATTAAAAAGAATACTGATGTCTAAAAGGGCAAAAGCTAAAAAACTTTCAAAAGAACATTTGAAATGTAATAAGCCAAGAAAGACTCCTAGTCATAAAACAAAGTCTCATGTAGTAAAAGCATGTGAAGATGGCAAAGAAAAATTAATAAGATTTGGTCAACAGGGAGTAAAAGGAGCTGGTAAAAATCCAAAGACCGCCAAAGAAAAAGCTAGAAAAAAATCATATTATGCGAGACATGATGCTCAAGACAAAAATCCTGACAAAATGTCAGCTAGATACTGGTCACATAAAGTAAAGTGGTAAAATAAACTTAAACATAAAAAGAACCCATGGTAGTAATTGCTGTTAGTTTTGTTATTTTATTTGGTGGAACTTATGGAGTAGGGACACTTTTATTAGAACGCACTGGTTCTGACGAACTAAATTAATTGCTCATTAATTCACTGTTGGTACTATATGTATAAAGGTTTTTATTTATATGGATCTTAACCTTCCGACAAATGTTGANTTTTCNATTCANGCTGCNTCTTTGGCNATACAATCTTTAGATAGAGTAGAATTGGAAGAGGCATTTATCGAGCTTTTACATCAAAAAGCATTAGATCGTCAGATGTTTTATGGCATTATGAAGGATCATGGCATTGATGCCAACATTCAATTCCAGCTCTCNACTGAAGGGCAAATTTCTTAANGAACATGGCTACAAGAACAATTGAGGCAACTCTAGATACATTCAGTGTTGATGCTGGATCNGAANTNACNTATCTTGGTCCTACAGCAGCAGGNAANAAAGGNGANGCNGTNAGAGGATTNAGANTAAATCCNGGTANNACAGGNGATATNAAGGTNACNNTTGATNGATCTGAAGGTGTNAATACAATGCANATNTTNCAAGANGATGCNTTTNCAACAGGGTCNGCNCCTACTGGTTATCATAAATTNTTTGACATAGCTAANGCAGGTAANNNNAAGGGNGCNGTNGGNGTNACAGTTACNAANGCNGCTAAAAANTATGTTGTNNTTCTNGANTTAGANGGTTATTCTGAAGTNAGNTATAACGGATCTGTTGTCGTNCCATAANTATTCTTTATTTACTGAAAAAGGTTATCAATTAACAAAAAAATATACNGTTCCNANAANTNATTTAGGAATGGGANGNTANGCAGCNTATAANGANTTTGGNGATAGTNTTTGGANNATAGGTTATGGAAGTNAAACTATTGATGATCATTATNTANATGCTNANGATAAAGCNTCNCAAGANGATATNGATAAACANTTTTATGAAGATCTTAAAAGNTTTTTCAAAANANGCTGAAAANTATATNTTTGTNAATTTAAATNNNAATAANAGAGCAGCTCTNNTNAGTTTTGCNCANAGTATTGGNNTANANTCNTTTAAGTCTTGTAGATTACTTGATTTAATAAATAGCTATGGATCTAAAAATAAAATAATAAAAGAGTGGAGTCCTTATATAAATCATATATGGATGTCAGGAGGCGATCTAATGACTGCTAGAAGGCGTACAGAGTTAGATATGTACTTTGCACCAGATAAAGAAATACCTACCTTCTATCGTCATAAATGCCACGCTAAGGTCTGTTTATTAAACATTGCAGAAACTTACAATGGATCTGCAACACAGATTAAAGGTATTGAATATTTAGAAAAGAAAATTAAAGAACTTGATCCATCTGGGGAGATACTTCGCCAGTTTTTCCGATATTGGAGCAGTACTCCAAGTGGTCTAGGATCTCCTTTGCGTCGTAAGGTCGATCCTTAAGCCAATCCAGACAATCCATTAATAAGAGTTCTTTACTGTAATTTTCTTCGAACTCTTTGTAATTAATCGAAGTCTCTGGCATGATCGAGAATGTCATTGTTTTCTTCAGTTGTCATACTTATTTTTAGCAGTACTAAATATCCAATTAAATCGTTCAAAACATCTTCATCAGTAGCTAGTAATCCAGCTCCTTTCATAATTCGATTTAATTTATCATCAATACGCACTAAAAGTTGCTCTGTAGCAGAGCATTTACTAAAAATTCGATTTGGCTTTAGAGCAGAATTACCATATTTTCTATTTTTATGAATTAGTAATTCTTTAATATCATCACAAATACCGCTGATTTTTAATTCGGTTTCATTCATTGTCATGTTAATCTCCAATAGAATAGACCTATGAAACCTCAGTCTACCCAAAGTTACGACGTTGACAATCGTTATAGATTTTACAAGTCGTTAGATTCGAAATCAGATATTAGTCCAGATAGGAGAGGAGTTCGACCTGGAGTGGATGATAATAGTTCAAAAAAATTTTTAAAGACTTATATAGGTCAACTAAGGGATATGAATTTTCCTAGACAAATGATTGATTAACAAATAACTTTTCCTATATGCGAAAATATATTTTTAAATCTTTCTGTTTGATTGAATCCTAAATTTATTTCAGGTAAGTAAACGAAGTATCCCCAGCTAATAGGTGATTCAAGGCATTCAAATTTATTTCCATGTATTAAATTAGCTCTATTTGTTGGGACACAAACTGGAAAGTCCCACATTTCTGGGCATGTTCTGATCATTTCAGGATAAGTAGTGAAGAATAAAGCTTCTGGTATATTTCTAAGTTTCCATTCTCTAAGTAATCTTCTGAACCAAATTACTGAGGGGGCTTTTGCACCTTTTCCAGCAGATAAACTCCATCTCCAAGTTCCTCTTTTCTCTGCAAAAGAGCACCTACCGAAGGTAGGAGGAAATAAATAAGTTTTTCCAGTCCAAGGTTCTTCAATATTTAATCCATCTATTTCATGTGTATATATTTTTCTTGCTCTTAAAAATTGATTATTTGCATCATATGTAGAGCATGGATCTAAATCTATGTCTTTAAGTAATGCATCTATATAAGGAATATATTCACATGGAGTTAACCAATCATGAGTTATATGTTCTACTTGTGCTAGAGATCTTTTACTAGCACTCCATGATCCTTTAGTCACATTTGTTTAAAGCTTGCACCTTCACTGTCAATTTTGTAATGGACTAGAGACATCTCTTTGTCATCTTGAATAATAAATAAAGCTTCTTTATCAGGATCTAATTTTTCTGCTCTAACTATTGCCTGTTTCATTACATCTGCAGCACCTTCCAAATCATTTTTATTCAGATCATCTACAGCACTAATCAGGTTATTAACTGTTAAATAAAACATAGATTTCTTTTCATCTTCATGAGTGGGGACATACACCATCGCCCCTGGACCGTCATTATGATAAAACTTATAATAAAACTCACACATATCCGCACATACTCTTTCAATAGTAAGCTGATAGAGTTTTTTTTCATCTTCTCCTATTGCTGTACCAATTAATTTTTTGAGTAATTGATTTCTTCTGCTAGTCATTTAGTTTCCCCAACTGTTACATTCTTATCCTTTTTTTTATCTTTGTCAATTTTTATAAGATCACTTAGTCCCGATTTTTTTAGTGTTTCCAATAATTTTGGTAGTGGTCTGTATAGAACAACAGCTTTTTGCATATTTCCAATTTTTTTAATTAATTTTCCATTTTTATCTCTTAATTTTGTAAGTTCTCCTTGCCTAATTAAATACTCCGCAACACATCTATATCTTCTTTTTTCAGCTAAATTTATCTCTGGATATCTATCACAGATAGTGCTAGTTTTCATATCACTGAAAGTTAGTCTTATTTGATCAGCTAGTGATAACCCTAGTATTAAGTCTTTTGTGCTTGTTTCATAACTGGAAACTAATTCTAAATATCTTCTTAGATCTTGATTACTAAAACTACCAGATGGAGGTATAAATATTTCTACTTGCTCAATTAAGGACTTGCACAATTTTTTTCTATAATTTTTTGTTGTGACTGAATTTATATCTAAATCAACAAATCTATAACTCTGATAGAGATTATCAGGATCTTTGTGTGGTGCATAATTTGTTGTATCTAAGATATCTACCCAGTCCTCTAATTGTTGTGCTTCCATTCGAGGACACTATCTGTTCAGATACTAGCTTACTTTTTAATATCGTTCCATTGTTGTCTATGACTAATTAGTAAAGCCCAGATATAGTAATACTTAAGGCTTCTAAAATGATCTTTTAGTTTTACATGTTCATCCCAATCTTCACCATATAATTCAGTTAATCTTTTCTTACATTTTTCTAGTGAACCACTATAATTTGTAGCTTCCCATAATGATCTCGCTAAAAGCATTTCTTGAAGTGTGCATAGTCCCTGAAGATCCAGAGTAGACAGACTATGTAGAAGTTGGCTAATATCGGAGAGATATGGATATTGTTTGTCATGCGTCGCCCCATTACTTATGCCGAGTTGCTTTTGATTTTGATCCTCCTCCCTGCTGGGTACATCGGAGTTAATCATTTGTATGAGTTTGTTTCAGATAGAATCACTATAGAAGTAAAATTTAAAAAGTAAAATGGGTGGAAGCAAACCAACACCTCCTACGATAATAATGCCAGAAGAGTCTAATCCACAGGCTTTTCAAACACTTATACCGCAGAAGAGTTATAAAGATTTAGCAGAGTCGATGCGTCGTACTGAAAAAGAAATAAATCGGATAACTGGTCAGAGATACAATGAGGTAGGTACATCAGCTCAAATAGGGGCTCATCAGAGAGGTATTGAGATGCAAGAAGCCGCATCCTACAAGGCTTCTTTACCTAGAGGAGGTTCACCTGATGAAAGATTCAAAGAAACTCCTAGAACATTTCCAATAAAATCTAATCGTCGTGCTACTTTTGATACCGTTCCAGGATCGATGTCTGGTTTTGGAGGATCAAGACCTAACACAGGCCCTGGGCCTACTAGAGGAGGAGGTGGAAAAAGACCAAGAATACTAGCTGGTCCAACTCCTAAGCGTAGACCTAGTAATCCTGCTAAAGAAGCAGCTTCAATAAGATATGATCAGGCTAAATCTAATTACTTTAATGCGGTACAACATGCAAAGACACACCCAGGATCGTATATGCCAGAGACAGTGAATCCTGGATTTACACAGAATACAGATGATTTATATCTACCAAAAGTAATCAATGCACCGGACGAAAAAAAATAAATTAAAGAATACCAAAGTTTAAATTAGCAGTTACTTCATCTGTAATTGTGCCGAAGTTGATTCGTTCTTCTATGACCTCTTGAACAAATCTCCAATCTAAAACTGAAACATTCAGTCCTATTGAGTAAGTAGTTTCTAAATATCTAATATCATTTGTGATAACAAATAAATACTTACCTTTTCCTAACCTTGTGGATGGATAATCAGTAAGTAATGGACCAACATCATCCTCTCCAGAATCTATAGCTGAATCATGAAACACATAGCCCTCATCATTTATTGGTAATTCTTGTCTATGACCATTTTCATCTATTTGATAAAATGCTAGTAAGGTATTTCTATTAGTATGCTCTTCATAAGAAGTTCTAGAAAACTCCTGAGTGAATTGTACTGATCTAGGTAATGTTAGCTGCATCTCATAAAATGTACTTTGTTTTCTTGATAAGCCCCCATGTGAATTAGATATTATTTGTGTTTTAAATATTGACGAGAAATCACCAAGATTTATTGGATTATTCAAATTATCTCCTTGTTCTACTGGTCTAGGATCAGATCCAAAGTAAGATGTAGGGCCATAAGCTGTCGGGCCAGCACCACCTGTAGGATATGATTCAACCTTACCTAAATTAAAAAATCCTAAATTATTTGGAATAGTCGTGAGAAATCTTGCCACTTCAATTTTGTTTGTTTCTTTCTCTATGATACTGCAGAATATTTTCGTGATGTAGCTTAATGTCTTTGATAGCCTTACATTGTGGGATTTCTCTAAGCCCTTTAATCATTAAATGTTTTGGATTGCAACAAAAAGCCTTGCATTCTGGCTGACTGAATATTCTGTATTTACCTGTATACCCACGGCTCAACCAAAAAGCAATACGTGGAGCTGATTGAGTTTTACCTGAGTGAAAAGGAGAGGGAAAATAAGCAGTAGATTCAGTTCCATTTTTTCTAGTAGCACCCTGCCATTCCCAACAATCATCTTCCCCTTTTATATCTACCTGTTCCCAAAACCTTTTTACCTGCCAATACCATTTCATTTCAAATTCTCTTACATCCACAGTGCATCTTGATTTTTTAATCTCCTCCATACAATCTAGACATTCTCCCATCAATCCAAAGTTACCTTTATGTTTATTAGTTCCTTGTATATGCCAAGGACATTCGTAATGTTGAGTTTCTGTCACGACACCTCTAAAATTTTTTGCTTCATTTGGATGAGCTCTCATTAAATTTATACAAATATCTGAGAGATTTGACCAAATCTTTTCCTCATTATATTGATCTTCTTTATCTTCGGCATTCTCATAAGTCTCCCCAGAACAAATCCTCCTCACAGAATGATATGGTAAACGATAATGTTTTGATAATTTTCTACTACTTACACCACTTTTACTTTCTGTTCTCAACTTAGTTATTAAGTCAATATTTATGGATTTTTCACTATTTTTTGCATTTTCATAAGCTACATCTTTCCGAGTTCCCCAATAATAATGAGCAGGATTAAGACAATATTGAGACTTACACTCGCTTTTTTTTACAATTATTGGATTTTTTTCTGAATAATTTCTACCTGTCATGCTCAGTATTAATGGTCTGGCATCATGACCTTTGTACATAAGTTTTGTTTTTTTACTGGTAGTAAATCCTTTAAATCCGGCATTATTCATTTTTGTCAAACACCAACAAGATTCTTTACCAAAGTGTTCTAAGGCTGTTTGAAAAGCTCGTACAAAGAGTATTTGATCATATGCAGTTAAATTCTTATATAAAAACGCATCATTATTTTTCATGCAAAGTAGGGGGTAGGTGTACTTGTAAGCATACATCCCTTTGATAGCAATGGCAATCGTTGAACACCCAAATACCAAAAAATTTTCCCTATTTATATTACTTTTATAGAAGATGAGGTTAGGTACATGACTGTTTAACTTTATATACACTCACATACCTAACCACCGCATACATGCAGTTAAGTAAAATGACCATATTTTTTAGGAACTTGGGTGTTCATAGTAAACTTCAGTCATATAAATCTATTTCAAAGGTAAAGTACAAATATTTGCACTAACCCTACCACTATTTTTAAATATAAAAAGAGAAAAACATTATTAAAGATTTTGGGTTAGGTAGGTGACTGTTAAAAAAAGTTGTACACTCACATACCTAGTCTCGAAGTCTTGCCGATGATATTATTGAAATAACAATTTTTGTAAAGGTAAATGCCAGGATATCCAATGCAGGCTGGGTTTGATCAAAGTTCTTTGATGTCAGATCCTAAGTTAAAGCAGCAAGAAACTATGAACCAAGGAAATATGGTCAGTGCTCCTTATTTTCAAGCTAATAAGATGGCTGCCGAAAAAACAAATCCAATGAATGCTATATCCCAAGAGACACCAGTTGGTGATAGAGTGGATGATTTTTTAAGCAGAATGGGGAAGTAAATGTTTATGGATAATGATTTTCCAACAGTAATGGCAAACGGAGGAGGTAAGACCTTTTTATCCGGTTTTGTTAAAGGAATGAATAAATATAGTCAAGCAGGGACAGACGTTGATGACTTTGAAATGGAGCGAGAATATGAGCAAGAACTAGGAAAACCAATGATGGAAACTGTGAGATTCCGTAAATAAACTCATCGTAAAATTGAGTTAATAAATCAAAGTTTGAACAATAAATGTCACAGACTAAAGCTCAATTAATAGCTTCAGATGCTACTTTTACGATATCTTCCGATGCTACATTTAATTCTGTAACTGTAGGTAAAGGTGCAAACTCTGTTGCTACTAACACAGTTCTTGGTTATCAGGCTTTAGATGCTGCTGTTACTGGTGGGAATAATGTTGCTATTGGTAGAGTTGCTTTAACATCAAATACAAGTGGAGCAACTAACGTAGCAGTAGGCGATAGTGCTTTATATGCAAACACAACAGGTGGATCTAATGTAGGTATTGGTTATCAGGCTTTAGATGCTAACACAAGTGGAAATAACAGCGTAGCAGTTGGAACATACTCTTTAAGTGCAGCAAGTACTGGGAGTGGCAATACTGCTGTAGGTACTTACTCATTAAATGTCAATACTACAGCAAGTAACAATACAGCAGTTGGTAATAGTGCTATGGCAGCTAACACAACTGGAACTCAAAATGTAGCGGTAGGAGCTAATGCTTTAGATGCAAACACAACAGCTAATAATTTAACTGCTGTGGGTTATAACGCATTATCTGCAAACACTACAGGAACAGAAAACACTGGAATAGGTAGACAGGCTTTATTAACAAACTCAACTGGTAATTATAACGTAGCTGTTGGTGTTAATGCTTTATATCAAAACACAACAGCAAATAATAATACAGCACTTGGTACATCGGCACTAGCAGCAAACACAACTGGTGATCATAACACAGCTGTAGGTTTGAACTCTGGTACTACTAATACAACAGGTCAAGATAACTGTTCGTTAGGTGTTAATTCATTTAGATTAAATACAACTGGAAGTGATAATACAGCAATTGGAAGAGATGCTTTAGAAGAAAATACTACAGCGAATAATAATACGGCAGTTGGAAATGCAGCTTTACAGAAAAACACAACTGGAAATAATAACGTAGCGGTAGGGTCTTTAACTTTAGATGCAAATACTACAGGAACTAAAAATACTGCTGTAGGTCAGGCTGCTTTAGGTAAGAACACTACGGCTGGAAGTAATACCGCAGTTGGACAAGGAGCTTTACAAGAAACAACAACGGCTTCTAACAATACAGCAGTTGGAACAGATGCTTTAAATCAAAACACAACTGGAACAGAAAATACCTCTGTTGGTGCTAATTCTCTTAAAACAAATACAACTGGTAATTATAACAATGCCCAAGGTCACAAGGCTTTGGAGCTTAACACCACTGGTAATTCAAACACTGCTATGGGTGATTTTACGTTAAGACAAAACACAACAGCTTCTCATAATACTGCTTGCGGAGCAAGTGCTTTAACAGCAAACACAACTGGAACTCAGAACGTAGCTGTGGGTTCTAATGCCTTAGATGCAAACACAACTGGAAGTTATAATTCTGCTTTTGGATATTTGTCATTAAGTGCAAACACAACTGCAAATAATAATACAGCTTATGGTTGGGCATCGTTAATTAAAAACACAACTGGAGCGAACAATGTTGCTGTTGGTGATGATGCTTTAGGTGAGAACACAACTGCTAGTAATAATACTGCGGTGGGTCATCTTGCTTTAACAGTAAACACAACCGGAGCAAATAACACTGCTGTAGGATCGTCTGCATTAGATTCAAACACAACTGGTGCTGGTAATACAGCAGTAGGTAAAGGTGCATTGCCAGCAAACACTACAGGCAATAACAACGTGGCTCTTGGTAAAGATGCCATGCAAGATAATACAACTGGAATACAGAATACAGCACTGGGTCAAAATGCGTTAGCAGATAACACAACGGCTGATAATAATACAGCTGTGGGATATAAAGCTATGCGTTTAAACACAACTGGAACGTCAAATACAGCAGTTGGAACAAACGCTTTAAGCACTATTACAACTAACAGTAATTGTACAGCCGTTGGTAAAGATGCTCTAAAAGTTAATACTGGTGGGAATAACACTGCTGTTGGTTTTGGAGCATTAGAAGCAAACACAACTGGTCTATCTAATGTTGCTTTAGGAAGAACTGCTTTACTGACAGCCACAACTGGATCTTATAATGTTGCTGTAGGTGGTGAATCGTTAGAGCTTCAAACTAACGCTAATTACAATACTGGTGTTGGATATAGAACTTTAAGGCATAATACCAATTCCAACCACACAGCAGTTGGATATGTAGCATTAAAAGAAAACACAACTGGAACTCAAAATAATGCTTTTGGAGTAAATAGTTTAACAGCAAATACAACAGGAAGTTATAACATCGCTGTTGGAACTAACTCCTTAATGTCTGCCACAACTGCAAATTATAATACTGCTGTTGGCACTAATGCTATGATGTCAAACACAACTGGACACTCAAGTGTGGCCGTTGGAGGTTTAGCTTTAGATGCCAACACAACCGGAGCAGATAACGTAGCTGTAGGTTATAACGCTATGGGGGCAAATACTACTGGTAATGGCTCTGTTGCCTTGGGGATAAGTGCTTTAGCAGGAAACACTTCTGCTGATAATAATACAGCACTTGGCCGAAGTGCTTTAACAACAAATTCGACTGGGGATAATAATACTGCTGTTGGACATTACGCTTTAGTAAATGCCTCTACTGCCAACAATAACACTGCTGTTGGGAAAGATTCATTAGGGCAAACTTCTGGAAGTGACAACACAGCTTTGGGTAAGGGAGCTGGAAATTCAATCGGTTCTGGAACTAATAATACTTGTATCGGTTTTGGTGCTTTACCTTCTTCTGGATCTGCAAGTAACGTAATAACTTTAGGTAACGGATCAGTAGGTACACTACGCTGTCAGGTTCAGACTATCAGTAGTTTATCTGATGAAAGAGATAAGACAAATATCACAGATTCAGTGGATGGTCTTAATATAATTAATCTACTTAAACCTAAGAAATTTACTTGGGCAATGCGTGAAGGAAGTGCAAACGATGGTAAAACAGAACTTGGTTTTACAGCACAAGACATAGATGTAGCGTTAGGGGATAAAAATGATTATATTCATGCTATATCCAAAGATAATCCAGATAAATTAGAAGCTGCTTATGGAAGATTTATTCCAATAATGGTAAAAGCAATACAAGAGTTATCCTCAAAAGTCACAGCCCTCGAAGCAGGGTAAACTAAAAGTAACCTAATTTTTATTATGGAAGAAAGAACCGCAGATGAAATCGCAGCAATTTATTCTGCTGCTGGCGATAGCGTAACTGTTATTAACACTGCTAAAACATCAGATGAAACTGATGATGATTACAAAGACAGGATCAAGCGTAATGTAGAGCATCTTGAAGTTATCAAGGCTTACAAGAAAGAAGATGGTACTACTTCTATTTGGACATCGGAAGATTTTACAGCCATTGATAAAGCTGTTGTTGATGGTAAGAAAATTTATTCTTGATCAATTCAATAAAAAAGATAAAATAAAATAAATATCTTTATCTGTATGCAGGTAGTAAATTTTTTTCTATCTAGACCATCCGTGTACACACTTCCTGGTACATGGGAAAAGCAGCCACTGATAAAACATGGTAATTATGCTGGACTTCCACCAGAGGGCCAAATAATTACTATTATCCTAATACTATTGTTTTTTGTCACAGCTTATGGGGTATATATGGCTTTTGGGCCACCTAGTAAAAATTTGACTGATCCTTGGGATAAGCACGATGATTAAATTTTTCTATTTTTTCTAAAATATTCTCCGGCATTTTCAGCTTGTTTTATTTTATTTTTGCAGTGTTCGCAGTCACAAGTGCAATGTGGGCAATCACATTTCTTTTTTAATGCAGTTCTTGCCTCTTGAAAAAAAGGTAGGTTCTTTAATTTATAAGTCTGCAATTTTTTAGTGCAAATATTAATTTAATTATACTTCCAGAAAACCATATAACCCTGCCACTGTACCTACAATGACAAAGAATCCAAACTCTATAAGTGGATAGTAAGGGCTATAAAAAATTTTTTTCATGCATAGATGAAAGCACTAAGATCAGTTGCTAAATATGCAGCAATTATTAGTGTAAATAATAAATGGTTCATTAGGTTCCTTGATAAACAGGTGTCATAACACCACCACCTTCATCATCATCGTCATCATCATTAGTTCTTAAAACTAATTCAAATAAAACAACAAATCCTATGGGATAAAAACACCATAGGATTGCTTGAAAGGGTGATATTTCGTTTANTTGNGATAACTCATGCATTAAAAAATGCCNAAGAACATATGTCCTGTGAGTAAATCAGATGTTGCTGCTGCAACCAGACCAAGCATTGCAAGTCTTCCATTAAGAGTNTCTGCAATAANTTTTTGCTGTTCTAATTTNTTTTNTTTCATTAGAAAATTCCNGGNATGATCTGTCCAGTTGTTACNTATGCACCAACTGCTGCTACGAATCCAAGCATTGCTGCCCAGCCGTTAAATCTTTCTGCTTCAGGAGTCATGATAATAAAGGGGTAATTTAAAAAATGCCAGGAATAATCTGACCAGTTGTTGTATAAGCACCTAATAGAGCTACAAATCCAAGCATTGCCCATCTTCCGTTAGCCTTTTCAGCTTCCAAAGGATAGCCCTGATAATTAGGATCAACCTGTGGTCTAGGCTCAATAGAGTAGATGTTTTGGCGACCGCCTGATTCTGTAACTG
>FUFK010065149.1_pt1 | contig 21355 bp, 34 predicted proteins | sample 1021851 | NCBI WGS metagenome assembly FUFK01 (sample SAMEA51879418, study PRJEB19060) | metagenome
AAAAGAGTTGACTGAAATAAGGTGCTATAATCATGAAGGTGATTCCAGNTGGATGATAGATGATAGACTAGCATCTTTTTTAGTGNATTTAAAAAAACCAANATTATGACAAAAGAAAAAAATTTAATACCAAGACCTGATAGAGTATGTGCATACGATTTAGAACGACCTGGGCTGCTCAGTTTTTCTGGNGGTAGAACATCAGGTTTTATGCTAAGAGAAGTTTTGAACTATTATAACGATAAATTGCCAGATGATATTTATGTCGTGTTTGCNAATACTGGTAAAGAAATGAATGAAACATTAGACTTTGTTCGTGATTGTTCTGTCAACTGGAACGTCAAGATTCATTGGATCGAGTGGGATGAAGATAAAAAATTTGTAGAACTAAACCATAACTCCGCATCACGAAACGGGGAGCCTTATGATAAGTTAATTACTAAAAGAANATTTTTACCAAATCCAGTAACAAGATATTGTACATCAGAATTAAAGATNAGACCTATGAAAGANTTTATGCAGTCNANNGGACACGATTACTGGTGGAACTATGTTGGTNTGCGTTATGATGAACCACATAGGGTAGCTCGATTAGCTAGAGCAAAAGATAAAGAGAGATGGAACTCCGAAGCTCCTTTGCATATAGAAAAGAAAACAGTAAAAGATGTTGCAGAGTTTTGGAAGAATAATGATTTTGATTTACGATTACCAAGTATCAATGGTAAGACACCACTTGGTAATTGTGACNTATGNTTNTTNAANGGTAAGAANACNATTATGAATATTATGAAGAACTATCCAGAAAAAGCACAATGGTGGATGGATCAAGAAAAGAAGCAGCTNGGAGATAAATCTAAAGATGGTTTTTTGTTTAGGCACGATAGACCTGATTATAAAACTTTNTTAGAAATAAGNAANAGCCAGTTAGATTTGTTTGATTTTGACAAATCAGATGATGTGTGTTTTTGTCATGACTAACTTTGATAAAAATAATTATGATATTATAAAAAATGCTGTTGATTCTACAATTTGTGAGTTTGCATACACTTACTTAAAAAACAAATCAAAAGTATCAAAGTGGATGTGGGACAATAATAAAGTAAATTCAGACGATTGGGGCTTCTTTCAAGACGAACAAGCAGAGGGAGCTTTTTCTGTATATGGTGACATAGTTACCGAAACTTTATTACAATCCTGTACAAAATTTATAGAAAAGAAAATAAACAAAAAGTTAGTGCCTAATTATTCTTACGCAAGATTGTATATAAAAGGTAATGTATTAGAACGTCATAAGGATAGGTTTAGTTGTGAAATATCAACCACGATGAATTTAGGTGGAGATGAATGGGACATATACATAGAACCAAACACTATGCTAGGAGGATATAAACAAGAAGATAATGTACTTATTTATCGTGATGGCGGCACTAAAGGTGTAAAGGTATCACTGAAACCTGGTGATATGATGATATACAAAGGGAACTTATGTGAACATTGGAGAGAAAAGTTTACTGGCAACCTTTGTGGACAAGTTTTTTTTCATTACAATGATGAAAGGACTGACGGAGCAAAAGAAAACAAATATGATGGTAGACCTTTTTTAGGTGTCCCTAGAGCATATTGTGGTTTATAAAATTTTAACTTAACTGGAGAAAATAATATGGATAAAAAAAAATGGAAAAGTATAACTTTGAATATAAATGATTATCACGCAGTACGTGGTGTATCATACTTACAACAGAGAAAATTTACTGGCACCATTACTATGTTAATAAATGATTACATTGAAAGTGTAGCAAAGCAAAAAAAAATAGGTGTCACTAAATTTAAAGAACAAATGATTCAAAAGTCAAAAGAAGAGGAACACGAATCGAGATCCTTATAAATTGTTGAAAAATAAATTTGATTTGTTAAATTATATTTATGAGTAATTTTAAAACCAGAGATGATTTCATAAAAGCTTTGGAGCTGCTAAAACAAAATTTAAATAACGAAGAGTATTCTTACGTAACAGGTATTATGCGTTCTTTAAAATATTGTAGTTACAAAGGTTATGATGCTGGGTATGATCCTTTGTTCGACTCTGATATTTTTAGAATTAAACATAAAAAACGAGATAACAACATATATGCAATACATAAAAATATTAAACTATGTACGAAACCGATCTAAAATAAACTGGGTGATGAAGTATGGTCGCCAAGATACAGTTCCAACCTCCTTCCACTGAGTTTTTATTAAAACTTGGATACAGATTTTCAAGAAATTTACTAACACACACAGACTGTTATGCAGAAAATTATATGTGGAGAGCTGTTGTTGTAAGTGCCCTGGAAGACACTATGATTGACAGGACAGACAGAAAATCAGCTACTTTAAAAGTTAAAGCTCATAACTGGATTTTAGGTGAGTGTTCTGATTTTGATAGAGTATGTAATTGGGCTATGCTAGATCCTGAATCAGTTTGCGAAGCATATACTGGCGCAATCAAAAGAAAAAAAATAACTTTTAAAAATAAACATTTACAATGGCATAGATATAATGTTTTGTTTAAACAACTACGATTAACTTATGATAGTGCTAAAAAAAAGAATATAAAAAAAGAAATGAAACAGTTAAGAAAAGATGCTGTTTTAGGAACGTGTGTTTTGGTTACAAGTATTTTTTTAAGTGTGATAACTTAGGGTAAGCTGAATGGACCCGACTTACCCTAAGACTTTAAACGGAGACGAGATTATAAAAATAATCTTAATCTCAAAGTAAAATTATGATATTTACAGGATGAAGTCAATGTTTATTATATATGTCTATATACAAACTTTTTTTAAAAAAAGTTGTAAAAAGTGTAAAAGTTTTGGGAAAANATGCAAAACACAGACTCACCTTGTATTACAGAGAAANAGTTTTGGGAAAAAAACAGGAATTTTGCATCTTTTTTAGGAAAACAATGGAGGCGACTATGCAATTTTTTTATATAAAAATTTAACCTATAGAGATATATACATGCCACAAAGAAAAAAAATAGTTAGAACACAAAAAGATTTAACAACTAAACAAAAAAATTACATAGATATATTAGTGAATGATTGGGGTAATATTACAAAGGTAGATGCTTTATTAAAAGCTGGATACAAAAGTAAAAATAAAGATGCTGCTATGGTATTAGCCAGCAAACTTACTAATCCAAATTTGAATCCTCATGTGTGCAGATACCTAGAATATAAATTAAGTAAAGAACAAGAAAAATATGAAAAAGACAAATTAAGAAGATACAAAACTTTTGAAAGACTGCGTGATGGAGCTGAACAAAAGGGACAATACACAGGAGCTATTGCTGCAGAGTTTAGATCAGGACAGCTTGCAGGACAATTTGTAGACAAAAAAGAGGTGACTCATAGCACATTAGAAGGTATGAGTAGGGTAGAATTAGAAAAAAGATTGAAAGAATTAGAGAATAAAATCAATGATGGAGCTACAATAATAGATGTCACGCCTTCTAAAAAAAAGACTAACTGAAAAAAAAATTTGGAATAAACTTAACCTGCTTCAAAAAGAGTTACCAGGGGCTCATTTCACTAAGATAGAAAGTTCTACTATCAACGGAATNCCTGATGTTCACTGCTGTTATCAGTCTTGTAGTTTTTGGTTAGAATTGAAAGCAAATCAAGGTAAGAATTTGAATGTTTCTAAATATCAAATAGCATGGCATTTAAAATATAAAGGAGCTGGTGGACTTTCTTACATCTTGAACTGGCCCCTCATTCATGTACCACCAAAACTGTACGAGATTCGTGAGCCCGGAGTTCCCGTTCCCGCAACCGGGATGCCCGTTCCCGTTATCATTATAAATAAAATGCTCTCAGGTGATCCTGGCATTTCCCGCCAGGCGGCCAGCTCCGCGACGCCATGACCGAAAACACTGGCTTGACATCCTGAAACCCTGTGCTATATTATCCGATATTAAACGGAGGTAAAAATGAAAATAACTTTAAACAAAAAAAATTTTATTGAGCAGGTTAGGCAGCATTATCGCTGGAATCAGTTTAGCTACGAGGCTTGGGAGCAAATTTTTGAATGGGAAGATGAGATGGGCTCCGATGTCGAATATGATCCAGTAGCGTTTTGCTGCACATATGCAGAGTACGAGTCATTTGAAAAGCTGAAGAATGATTATAATAATATAGAAACGTTTGACGATTTAGAGGGCAAGACCTGGGTGGCTAATTTGCCTGAGGGTCGTGTGCTCATTAGGCAGTTTTAATGTTTGGGTTCTTTTTAATCATGTTTTTTTTGGTCATGATTATGCCCAGAGTTTTAGCAGCTGCTTTAATTATTTTAATGTTTGCGATCGTGGCTCTAATTTTCTAGAGCCCGTTGCCCGTTCCCGTTACGTGTAAGATCCGGACGGGTGCGTGGTGACCTGGGCCGCATCCCCGCAGGCGCAGCCGTGCTGGAATCAGGAGTTTGATTTGGTTTGACTTATCCGAGAAATATAGTATTATAATAAAATAACAAACGGAGAAAAAAAATGGATGACTTAACAAAATTAATGCTAATGGACCCACATTTTATACAAGCAATGAAGGACCTGGAGGACAGAGGCTACATCAAAGTAAAAGGAAATGAGGGTATCGAAATCGTAGACAAGGAAGGACTCCAAAAGTATTACGACAACTTTGGAATAGCTCCTGACCATTTCCCAAAGGTAGAAGAAGAGGAGTTAAAGAAGTGAATATCATTACAAAAAGTGTTGATGAAATACAGAATATTTATCAAAGAGTAATAGGAGAAATTGAAGATAAAAAAGAAAAAGAAATAATACATTATTTATTTCAAGATTTATCAGACAAGTTACTTGACAATGTAAAAGAAGATTCTTAAATCCCGTTCCCGTTACCATTAGGTAACGGGAATCTTTTTTTGCAGGGAAGCTTTGCAGCCCTGCGGCCCCTGGAGACATGCTGGAGATTCCCGTTCCCGTTCTCTAATGATTTCTTGGTTTTTTTTCAGGATGGCTGTTTCCGGCCAGGCGCCGGTGCTGGAAAATCCCGTTCCCGTTTTCGCAAGACTGGTGTGGGTNTGCGTTTGAGGTTTCCAGCTCGCTGCGCCAGATCCGCGACATGCCAAAAAAAATTTTTGAAAGCAGGTTGATAAATGTCTTGTGTTATCCGATATATATAGTATAATTTAATTTTAAACTTAAACGGAGGAAAAAATGGGATTTGATATTTATGGACTAAATCCAAAATTAAAAAGCGAAAGACCGAAGATTGATTGGAACAATCACACAAAGGCAGAGGCAGACCAATATTTTAAAGACGTANAAAAATTTGAAGAAGAAAATCCAGGTTATTATTTTAGAAATAATGTTTGGTGGTGGCGACCATTAGCAGACTTTGTTTTGTGGTTAGCTGATAAAGAACTAGGCGACAAGGATAGAGAAGGTTGGCATAATAATGGAGGACATAGAGTTGACGAAAAAACAGCAACAATTATTGCTGAACTTTTAGAGGCTTCTATAGATGAAGGAATAGCTCAAAGAATGGAAGAAGAAAACAAAAGAAAAATGAACAAAGCTAAACTGCATAATTTGGAAGTTCAAAAAAAGCACGACGAATTAAAAATGATTGTTAAAGAAAAAACTGGAAAAGACAATCTAGTTCCAGCAGATTATCCAGAACCTTTTAACAGTCAATGGAACGATATTCAAAAGCTAACAAACTATGAGGCACATTATCCTTTCAGTGTGGAGAATGTAAAAGACTTCGCCAAGTTCTGTCGTGAATCTGGAGGCTTTGAAATTTGTTAGATTTGCCACTAATCTTTTTAGAGGGATTGCTATACTTAGCAATCTCTCTTTTCTTTTTATATTTCGCTACATAGTTCCCCGTTCCCGTTTCCCATTTCCGTTGCACCAGGTTTCGTGCTCGTGACAGGGGCCGCAGCTGGCCGCGGACCGCACTAGCTGGAAAACAAAACTCCCATTCCCATTCCCATTTCCCATTCCCACTTCCCACTACGTGTAAGATCGTGCCTGCTGGCGTACCAGGGGAGGCGTTTTGTGAGCTTCGGAAGAAAAATTAAAAAGTTTTTTTACTTTATTTCCTTGATTTAACGGATTACAAGTATTATATTAATAGTAAGATTAATTCATAAACAAAACTTTAAACGAAAGGAAAAACAATGAAAAATCTTAAAGCAAAATTAGAAATAAACATTAATGAAGTTTTAGCAGATATATATGATGCTGATAATAAAAGAAAAGAATTTGCAGAAAAATATGCAAGTCTTAAAAAAATTATCACTCAATATATGGATTCTAAAGGCATTAATGAAATTCATATTAATAAAGAAGGATTCGAAGGTTATGTGCAAAGAACAACAACCTATCCTAATAACTTCAATAATAAAAAGTTTAAAGAAGATTATCCGTCTTTATATGAAGAGTATTCATCTAAAGGCAAGAGAGTTTCTTTATTAACTGATAATTTGAAGGAGATTAATTAATGAGTGAATTTAAACCTAAATATGAAGTAAAAAAATTTGGTGTTGATAGTGGTACATTTGTTATAGTAGACCCTTGTTATTTATATCAAATTGCTGAAGAGTTTAAACTTGAGAGAGATACATTATCCTTAATTAATAAACTTAAAAAAATTGGTGTAGTAGTTGAAACAGGTGCAGATGGTGAATACTCTGTTTTAACTACAGAAAGAGGAACAACAATTAAACATAGAGGTTATTATGCCTAACAATGTTTTAGACTTAATCAACAATCAATCTATTATTTCTAGTAATTCAAGATTTAATGAATTAAGAAATTCATTAACTGAAGAACAAAGAAAGCAGATTAATTATCAATTAGTGTGTAGTGCTATGGAAAAAGCTATCATAGAAATTTATGCAGAATATCCTAATAGCAATGTAACAAATGCACTCAAAGAAAAACTAATGGAATATNTNNCAGAATTAGCAGTCATTATAGATAGATAGTCCTTTAAAATGTGGGGACTATCTGTCCCCACATACCACACAAAACAAGGCTCTATGCCCATTTAAACGCCGTAGGTTGCCCATTTCACGCCCACACAGAGGGAGGCGTACGCAAAAAAATTTTTACTTTACGTGCAAGTTTTTCACGTGTATATACTTGCGAAACGATATGGGTAGTGTATAAGTAAATTATGAAGCCAGATTTAATGACAACTGAAACGTTGAGGCTCGAAGTAGAAAAGANATGGATCGAGCATATAAAACTGTGTCAAGATAACTTTTTATATTTTGTTAAAGAAGTCTGGCCCGACTTTATATATCGTAAAACCACAGACCCAAATAAGATGGGACATCATCAAATTATTGCAAATGAGTTTACTAAAATAGCTTCAGATAAAAAAGGGAGGCTCATAATCAANATGCCCCCTCGACACACGAAATCTGAATTTGCTTCCGTTTACTTNCCTGCCTGGATTATTGGTAAGTATCCAAAATTAAAAATTATGCAAGTATCTCATAACACAGAACTAGCAGTGCGATTTGGAAGTAAGGTTCGAAATATTATTGACTCNCCAGAGTACAAACAAATTTTTGGTGATGTGAAACTAAGAGAAGACTCAAAAGCAAAAGGAAGATGGGAGATTAGTCAAGGTGGAGAATATTATGCAGCTGGTGTCGGTGCGTCTATCACTGGTCGTGGTGCGGACTTACTGATTATTGATGATCCACATACGGAACAAGATTCAATGTCAGATGTTGCTATGGAACGTGCATACGAATGGTACACATCAGGACCCAGACAAAGATTACAACCGGGAGGCTCGATACTTTTAGTAATGACACGATGGGCTGAGGATGATTTAACTGGTCGCTTGTTACGTGCTCAAACAGAACCGAAAGCAGATGAGTGGAGACAAATTTCTTTTCCTGCGATCCTCGATTCAGGAAACCCTGTCTGGCCTGAGTATTGGGAAGTAGACGAACTAGAAAAAATAAAAGCCTCTATCCCGATTCGTAACTGGTCAGCCCAGTACATGCAAGAACCAACTTCTGATGAAGGTGCGATTATAAAACGTGAGTGGTGGCAGCCTTGGAAACACGAAGGTGTTCCTAACTTAATGCACGTCATACAAAGTTACGATACAGCATTTAGTAAAAAAGAAACTGCAGACTATAGTGCGATTACAACATGGGGTGTATTTTTTCCCGAAGAAGGAGGAGCACCACAAGTGATGTTGTTAGATGCTTTTCGTGGCAAGTTTGATTTTCCAGAACTCAAAGTGGTGGCATTACAACATTATAAATACTGGGAACCCGAATCAGTAATCATTGAACAAAAAGCAAGTGGTGAACCNTTNACNCAAGAGTTTAGNAGAATGGGTATACCTGTTGTTCCGTTTACACCTGCTAAAGGTAATGATAAATATACCAGGGTAAATGCAGTAGCACCCTTGTTTGAGAGTGGTGCAGTGTGGTATCCGTTTGGTGAAAAATTTGCAGATGAAGTGATAGATGAGTGTGCTGCTTTTCCTAATGGTGCAAACGATGACTATGTGGACAGTATGACACAAGCTATGTTACGATATAGACAAGGTAGTTTCGTTGAACTATACTCAGACTTATTAGAGAACGAAGAACGACCACCAAAAGAATACAACTATTACTGAGGATTGTATGATACAAAAAATCAAAAACATAATCACTAAAATTAAAAAAAGATTATTTGGAAAAATTTGCGAGTGCCTACCTAAAAAGAAAAAAGGACCCGGAAGACCACGAAAGAATAGTTAATGGCATACGAAGAAGAAGATTCTGGTATAGGCTTAGGTAAAGTAGCAGCTGGTATAGGTGCACTTGGTACTGCAATTGTTTTTAGAAAAAACATAGGCAGGTATGCTAAAGACTATTATAAAAATTTTGTAAAAGAAACAGAACCTAATCCTGATCCAATAGTTCCAAAATTTAAAAAAGAAGTACAACGTAANACAGAACGNTTAGAAGATCCTGCTGCACCAGGTCAACCATTAGCTAATAAAAAACCAGAATATTCTTTAACAGAATATAAAGCAGCTGGTGATGAGATAGATAAGCCTGATAAAGCTAGATTGGACTTACAAAAATTTAGAGAGAAAGAAAATCAGTTTATTATACAACAAAAAAAATTAGTTAAAGAACGCCCTCTAACTCTAGGAGGTGCGCAACCTGATAATGATATGTATGGAATAGGATCACCTTTGTATGACTANGTAGTTGANGCAGTACCAAATGGTTATCCAAGAAGTGTAGATTATTGGAAAAAAATGTTTGGTGCAAAAAAAATGAATTACGACTTTGTTGCACTTAATAGAAAAGTTCCTACTACAATCACGAAACAAGAAATAGCTGATACTAATATTGCANGATTTGATGAGCAGGGTAATTTAGTTGATGGCTATTTAAAATATGTTGAAGACATGAATTATGGTTCTAAGCAACCACAAAAAATTTTACCAAGTTCTATATTATCTTTAATTAGAAANGCACCAGCTAACAATCTAATAACTATGGAATATAACTCTGCTGATTTTGCTAAAGAAGGTAAATTATATTCTAACGAGCTTCGTAACATTATTAGAAAAATTGCAATGGGTGATAATAAAGTAAAAGGTAATTTTGAAGAAGACGATACAAATTTATTAAACCAATTAAGTTTAAATATAGCTAAACATAGAAACATTAGACAAGCTAATGCAAGATACAATGCTTTATATAATTTATACAATCAGTCTTTATTATCTGATGCGTATTATACAAATGCAGGTGGTTATGGAGCAGAATTAAAATTAGTGTCAGATGAGATAGGAGAGTATAATCAACTTCCAATGAATAGTGTTGCAGCACCTGTTAAAAGTTTAGCTCAAAGATTGTTAGATTTTAATAGAAACTTAAGAGCACCAGAAAACAAAAGTATAGAGAATGATAGAATNATAAAATTTTTTGAGTCNCCTGCTCGAGTTTTAGGAAAAGGATATGAGGGAACTGATCCTGATACAAAAGTGATTGATGTCGTTAAAAAATTATCAGAGGCAACAGACAGATTTTCAGGACGTATGAAAATGTTTGTTGATGGCACTAGAGGTGATAACGCAGCCAGAGAGGGATTAAAAGATTTAAACTTTTTTAATTTACTATCTGTAAGAGATAAAGCAGCAAGAGATGCTAAAGGAAGACTAATTAAAAAAGAAGGAGAGGCAGTTGCACCTTTAAAGAATGTATCTCCTTATAATGAATATTCAGGTTTAGAAGCTTATAGAACTTACGGCACAGAAAATTTTTTTGAAACTGTTATTTTAATAAATCCTAAAGTTTACAAAAGAGCACAAGATCAAGTACCTGGTTTAGATTTAAATCCTAAACTTGACAACGTAAAACATTTTAACAGAAAACTGCCTAGTGGTGAAATTATGAATGCTCAAATCCTACATGTAAGAGGTGGTGTCAGAGCAGTACATCCTACCTTTGGAGGTAAAACTGTTTCGATTGATGAAGTACAAGATGATATAGGACAAAGTATAGAAAAACAAATCGCTAAAGATCAAATACAAAAAGCTGCAGACAGATATAAAGCTGAACAAAACAGAATAAGAGCTAATGACGGAGTAGAACTTTTAACTGATCAAGATGTTAGAAACATTTTTACAAAGACAAGAACAAGAGCACAAATTGACAAAAACTTTAAAGAATTTGGTAGGGAACTTAATCCTAATTTAAAAAGAGATGCAAAACTAATGAAAGAACCTGTTATACCAGATTCTGAAATTACAAGATTGTACACAACACCTGCACCAGATCTTCCAAATCCATCACAGTTTTTATTTGATGAAACTGCAAAAATTAGACTGCAACGAAACATGTTTAATCTAGATACGTTAAATGCAAATATGTATAGAGATAGATTAATGACTGTTGCAGATGAAATGGAAAATTTAGCTAAACCTAGTATGACACCAGAGGATGTAAAATCATNTAACAGACTNGCAAATACNTANGAAGANATAAAAAAAATNATACCTGATGTTAGTCGAAGAGAAAAAAGTAAATACGATTACAAACCTTTAGATGGTAAAGAAACTTGGGGTCCACTAGCTATGAAATACGCTATAAAAAAAGCAGCCAGAGANGGTATTGATTGGGTTAGTATAAANCCTTATGAAGTTACTCATCATAGAGAAGGAAAAAGATTAGGTAATTTAGAATTTTATGGTAATGCTAAAGGAACAGGTCAAATAAAAATAAGAAAAGCTGGAGAGATAGCTGAAGAAGAATTAGAAGAGGTGCGACAAATGTTTAGAACAGGATTTAGAGCTCCTCGTACTCAACAAGAAGGTCCTGGAGCAATAACTGCTGTAACAAGAATAGCTAAAAAACCATTATTCTATGATCGTATGACAAGCTCATCTAAAACAGATTTAAGACCTGGTAGAAGATCAGGAAGAGAAGCAAAAAATCCTACAGCTACATTACCTAGTTTTTTAAGACAGTTTGCTAAAACATATGATACTGAAGTCAAAACTATTAAGGTGGCAAAATCAGATCCTAATAAAAGAGTAAAGTTTGTTAGAGAAATAGACTCAGTAGATCCTGAAACTGGACAAGAAATAGTATTTGAAGAACATGTTGCTGCAATGACTATGGAAGAGTATGAGGCTTTTNNAAGCTCAGGTGGTAGATTACAANGAGGAGGANAATCAATTTGATGACACTGGCACTTTGGGTTATGATTTTTTACAAGGAACAGAAGTTAAAATAAGAGAACCTGGTGAAATAAATGAAGCTGATTATTATCTATCTTACGCAATAAAAATTAAACCAGAGTTCAAAGATGTGCCAATCAAAGGTTATAAAAAAGGAGGACTAGCAGTAAACATATTTAAATGGTAGTATAATATTATGGCAAATGTAGATAAAAATATAGAAAGACTAAAACTTGCAAAAGAGTTAATTGAAAAAAAAGAATTACCTGAAATAGTTGCACCTGATATGTTAGAAGCTGTTGAAGTAAAACAAAGAAATTTAAGAAGCAGAGACATACAAAGAGGAAAAATGTATCCTATGGCAATAGATGACATATCAGCATTAGTAGACAACATGTCGAAGTCTAANGTTATNAAAGCAAGAAAAGGTAAGATGGTTANATGTCCTGTTAAAATTGGAAAAAATAAACCTACAAAAATATTATGATAGAAGAAGATATTACAGTTGAAAATGTAGAGAATATTGAACTCAATGAAGATGCAGGAACAGAATTACCTAATCCTGATAATCAACTTGGTGAAGTAGATGTTGAAATAGAATCACCTGGAGATGAANTAGAAGTTGAAGAAGAACCAATGCAAGAAAACTTTTATGCGAATCTTGCAGAGGAAATGGATGAAACTATTTTAGGAAGACTTGCAGGTGATTTAGTAACTGATTACAAAAACGATAAACAGTCTAGAGGCGANTGGGAGAAGTCTTACACCTCTGGCTTAGATTTATTAGGTTTTAAATATAATGATGAGTCAAGACCTTTTAGTGGTGCAAGTTCTGTTACGCATCCTTTACTTGCAGAAGTGCAACTCACCCTGTAATGGCAGAAGCCGCAGTAACACAATTTCAAGCACAAGCTTATAAAGAATTGTTACCAGCACAAGGTCCTGTCAATACACAAGTATTAGGAGATGAAACTGTTGCAAGAGCAGAACANGCAACNAGAGTTAAAGAGTTTATGAATTATATGTTGACTGAAGTTATGGAGGAATACACTACAGACTTTGATCAATTACTATTCTATCTACCCTTAGCAGGTTCAGCTTTCAAAAAAATATATTATGATCAGGTATTAGACAGAGCAGTAGCTAAGTTTGTACCTGCAGAAGATTTAGTTGTTCCATACTATGCAACAGATTTAAAAGAATGTGAAAGAATTACTCATGTAGTAAAGATGAGTGAGAATGAAATTATTAAAAAACAAAGAGCAGGTTTTTATAGAGATGTTGANGTAAGTCCNTCTGCTAATAAAGATGATGATATTCAAGATAAGTATAATCAGATGGAAGGTGTTGATGATGGAGACACAAAAGACTATCAGTATAACATTTTAGAGATGCACGTAGATTTAGATATTGAAGATTACGAAAACACCTCCGATGAAAAAAACATTAAAGTACCTTACATTGTAACTATAGATGAGGGATCACAAGAGATACTTTCTATATATCGTAACTACTTAGCAAACGATCCTAAAATGAACAGAACAGAATATTTTGTGCATTATAAATTTTTACCTGGTTTGGGATTTTATGGGTTTGGTTTNATACATATGATNGGTGGTTTATCAAGAACAGCAACTGCTGCACTNNGACAATTACTTGATGCNGGNACATTATCAAACTTACCAGCTGGTTTTAANTCAAGAGGATTAAGAATTAGAGATGATGANCAAGCTTTTCAACCTGGAGAGTTTAGAGATGTAGATGCACCAGGTGGAAATATTAAAGATCAGTTTATGATGTTACCATTTAAGGAGCCTAGTCAAACATTAATGCAACTTTTAGGCTTTGTGGTACAAGCTGGACAAAAATTTGCTGGTGTTATGGACATGCAAACTGGTGAAGATAAACAAAATAGAGCAGTTGGAACTACTTTAGCTCTTCTAGAACGGGGTTCTAGAGTAATGTCAGCTATACATAAGCGTTGTTATTATGCAATGCGTATAGAATTTAGACTTTTAGCGTCTGTTTTTGGCACTTATTTGCCTCCAAGTTACCCTTATGCTGTAGCTGGCGGTAATCAAAACATAAAACAGATGGATTTTGGTCCCGAAGTAGACATAATTCCAGTCGCAGACCCAAATATTTTTAGTTTATCGCAAAGAATTACACTTGCGAGTCAACAATTACAAGTTGCACAGTCAAATCCTGAGCTGCACAACCTAAGAGAGGCTTATAGAAGAGTTTATGAGGCAATGGGAACAAAAAATATTGATAAAATACTAAAACCAGAGCCAAAACCAACACCTCAAGACCCTGGAGCAGAAAATGCTGGTGCTTTACGTACAGCAGTTCCAGTAGCTTTTTACTTTCAGAACCATGACGCACATATTGCTGCACATTTAGCTTTTATGAAGACAAGAATGGTGCAAGTAAACCCTATGGTTCAAGCTTTATTAAGTGCTCACATACAAGAACACATTTCTATGAAAGCTAGAGCACAAGTATTTTTAGAAGTTAAACAAAACAGACCTGATTTAGTACAACTAGAGCAGATAGATCCTCAATCTTATTTAGCTGAAACAGAAAATATGATAGCAGAACAAATAGCAGGACTTACTGCAGAATATTTACAACAAGAAGGTGGACAACAACAAGATCCACTTGTAGCACTAAAACAAAAAGAGCTTGATTTAAGAGCTATGGACATACAAAGAAGAGCAAACGAAAATATGCAAGAAGAAAATAGAAAATCACAAGAGTTTGCAGAAAAAATAGACTTAGAAAAAATGAAAAGAGAAGATGCAGAAGAAGCAAGTAAAGAGAGAATTAGAGTAGCAGATGAAAAACTTAATTTACAAGAAATAAAAATAATGGCTGATATGGATAAGGATCAAAGAAATGTCCAGTAAAAAACTTACCACCGGAGCTCCTCCAATGAGAGGACCTACACCTCAAGGAATAGGTTTTAACATTGGTGTGATGATTATGATAAAAAAACCAGGGTGTCCTCATAGAGAAAACGGAGTAGGTATGAGTGATATAAAAGGTATTAAAGATATACAAGTAAAAGGTAAAAAATTTATAGGAGTTAAATAATGGCACTTACAGCATTAATAGGACCAGCAACAAAACTTATAGGAAAATTTGTAAGAGACAAAGATAAAGCAGCTCAGTTAAGTCATGAAATATCTACTATGGCAGAAAAACATGCACAAGAGTTAGCTCTAGCTCAAATAAAATTAAACACCGAGGAAGCAAAGGGTAATTGGTTTCAATCATCGTGGAGACCATTGTGCGGATGGATTTGTGCGCTATCGCTAGGAATAAATTTTATGGTGGCTCCGATTTGTGCAGGATTTGGTATTACTGTTCCACAAGCTGACATGTCGATCATGATGCCGCTTTTGCTCGGAATGCTAGGCATCGGAGGATTGCGCTCCCTGGACAAAATTAAAAAAGTAGATACAAAAGTTATTAAAAAATGAAAAAAGACTTTACGCACAGCTTAATAGATGTGGGCAGTGGTTTTTTATTAGCCATTTTAATTCAAGTTTTAATTTTTCCTCTGTTCGGATTGTATCCTTCTATTGTTGACAGTTTAGGAATTGCTTTGATATTTACTGTAGTATCTGTTATACGTTCTGCATTATGGAGATGGATATTTAGAAATTTTAACATAATTTAATATGCAAGATATAGATACAATACAAGATATAAGGTCAATAATTAAAAAAAGTTTAGAAAAATATAAAGAAGATGTCATTTATGGTGTAGACACAATAGAAAACTTACAATATGCTAGAGGTAAGATCAACGCATTAGAAGCGTTGCTTCAGGATTTAAACGACCTGCTAAAAAAGGAACATGATTTATGACGATGCTAAAGTTAAAAGACGAAATTAAGATACCCAAAGGCCCAGAAGAAACAAAAACATATTTAGACACTATACCAGACCCAGTAGGGTACAGATTATTAGTTAGACCTTGGACAGGTAAAGCTAAAACAAAAGGTGGTATAATACTTACTGACAAAACACAAGAAACAAAAGAAGTCACTACTGTAGTTGGCTTAGTTGTTAAAATGGGAGAACTTTGTTATAAAGACAAAGAAAAATTTCCTGAAGGACCTTGGTGTAAAGAGGGTCAATTTGTAATTTACGGCAGATATGCTGGAGCCAGATTTAAAACAAATTATGGCGAACACAGAATTTTAAACGATGATGAGATTATTGGTACAATTAAAAAACCCGAGGACATCCTCGCACTATTTTAGGAGATAGTATGGCACAACAACAAGAAATAGAATTAGATACAGATAATTACGAAGAACAAGAGATACAAGTAAAAGATAATGTAAAAGATAATACAGAAGATGCTAAGCTTGAGTCGGTTGATTTAGGGTATACTGGTCATTCAGATGCAAAAGAAGAAAAGGCTACTGTCAAAGAAGTAAAAGAAGATAATTTACAAGAACATTCTGACTCAGTTCAAAAAAGAATAAATCAGCTTACTAGAAAAATGCGTGAAGCTGAAAGAAGAGAAAAAGCAGCTCTTGATTATGCAAAAGGTTTACAAGCTAAATATCAAAAAGTTGAAAGCACTCTTCATCAAACTGATGATGCTTATGTAAAAGAGTATGAGAACAGAGTTGATGTAGAAACAGATAAAGTTAAAACACAACTTCGTAATGCTATGGAAGCACAAGATTATGATAAAATGATGGACGCTAATCAGAATCTTACAAGACTTGCTGTTGAAAAAGAAAGAGCAAAATATAAAAAACAAGAATTAGATAGTATCAAAGAACAAGAAAAACAAGAAGCAGAACAACAAACTCAGCAACCTGCACAACCAGAGCCTAGCCCAAGAGCTCAAGAGTGGGCTGAAGAAAACAATTGGTTTGGTAAAGATAAAGCAATGACTAATGCAGCTTTTGGTATACACGAAGATTTAATCCAAAAGGGGTTTGACGCAGAAAGCGAAGAGTATTATGCTGAAGTAGATAAACAAATGAGGGATTATTTCCCAAATAAGTTTGTAAAGGAACGACCAGTCCAAACTGTTGCCTCAGCAGGGCGTAAACAGCAAGGACGCAGAACTGTGAAACTCACTCGTTCACAGGTAGCGATAGCTAAGAGTTTAGGAGTGCCANTAGAAGAATATGCTAAATACGTGAAGGAGTAAAAATATGAACGATAAAATAAATAGAACCTCACGCAGTTCAAGTGAAAGAAAAGATAGACTTAAACCTTGGACTCCTCCATCAAGTCTGGATGCACCCCCTGCACCAAAAGGCTTCAAACATCGTTGGATAAGAACAGAAAGCATTGGTTTTATGGATACAGGTAATGTATCTAAAAAACTAAGAGAAGGTTGGGAGTTCGTAAGAGCTGAAGAAATAAAAAACCAACTTGGCGATCACGATTATCCAGTTGTGCAAGAAGGACAATATCAGGGGTTAGTCGGGGTTGGTGGCCTTGTGTTGGCAAGGATACCTGAAGAAATAGTCGAGCAGCGCAAAAAATATTTTAAAGATATTACAGCAGATCAAGTAAAATCCGTTGATAACGATATTTTAAGGGAACAACGTCCCGAGATGCCTGTCAATATTGACAGACAAACAAGGGTAAGTTTTGGAGGCTCTCGTAAAGGGAGTTAATTATTAATTTTTTATGAAGGAAATAAAATATGGCTAATGTAAATGTGGCTTTTGGTTTGAGACCTCTTTCAAAGTTAGGTTCAAACTATAATAGTACAGGTACTACTGAATACAGAATAGCCTCTGATAACTCCAATAGAATTTACCAAGGGTCGCCTGTTATTCCATTAGCTGCAGGGGTCATCGATATAGTCGGTGCTGCTGCTGGGGGAAGTGTGGCGTATTTGGGAGTTTTCTATGGGTGTGAGTACGTTTCAGCTAGTACAGGAGAAGTAGTATTCTCTAATCAATGGAAAGGTTCTTCTGCTGATGCAGATAGTAACCATCCTGTTAAGGCATTCGTTTATGACGATCCTAATCAACTATTTGTTATCGCTGGCGATGCTGGTGGAAGCAGTTTTGATACTGAATCAGAAATAAGAGCAGGTATTTTTTCAAATGCTCCTATGGCAAATGGTAACGCTGGTAATAACACTACTGGTATATCCACTGCTGTTTTAGATACAAGTGGTATAGCAACTACAGCAACTTTAGGTTTAAGAATTGTTGGAATACAAGATGATCCTGATAACTCTGATTTTACTGCTGCTGGTATACCTTTTATTGTCAGAATTAATGCTCACTTTAATGCGAATGCTTCAAGATTCGATTCTGAAACAACTTCGCTGTCAACTGGTATATAGGAGATTAATTTATGGCAATATCTAGAGCACAATTAGTAAAAGAGTTAGAACCAGGCTTGAACGCACTTTTCGGTCTGGAATATAACAGGTATGAAAATGAACACGCAGAGATTTTTACAGCAGAGGCATCTGACAGAGCTTTTGAAGAAGAAGTAATGTTAAGTGGATTTGGCTCAGCTCCAGTAAAACCTGAGGGTCAAGCAGTACAATTTGATGACGCAAATGAGTCATTTACTGCAAGATATACTCACGAAACTGTAGCTATGGCTTTCGCTATAACAGAAGAAGCAATTGAAGATAATCTATATGATAGATTAGCTGCAAGATATACAAGAGCTTTGGCAAGAAGTATGTCTAATACAAAGCAAGTAAAAGCTGCTAATGTTCTTAACAACGCATTTAACAGTTCGTTTACTGGTGGTGATGGGGTTGAACTATGTTCAGATGCTCATCCACTATTAAGTGGCGGAACTTTTAGAAATGAGTTGTCTACAGCTGCCGACTTATCAGAGACATCACTTGAACAAGCAATGATTGACATTGCTGCTTTTGTTGATGAAAGAGGTCTAAAGATTTCTACTCAAGGTGTAAAGTTGATAATTCCAAAAGAATTACAATTTACTGCTGAGAGAATTTTAAGATCACCTCAAAGAGTTGGTACAGCAGACAATGATATTAATGCTATGGCTTCAATGGGAATGATTCCACAAGGTTATAGAATTAATCATTTCTTAACTGACACTGATGCTTTCTTCATTATGACTGATGCTCCTAACGGACTAAAACAGTTTGTTAGAAGTCCAATCAAGACAGCTATCGAAGGCGACTTTGATACTGGTAATGTAAGATTCAAAGCAAGAGAGAGATATTCATTTGGATTCTCCGATCCAAGAGGTATTTTTGGCTCACCTGGTGCAGCTTAAAATCTTCTTAAATAAACTAAAAGAAGGGGCTTACGAGGCCCCTTTTTTTATGATAGAATTAATTTACCAAGATTAATAACGGATATAGACTGGCTTGGCAGATAACCTAGAAAACTATATCTACAACTAGGAGAAAATTATGGGAACAACAACTTTTTCAGGACCAGTCAGATCCGAAAATGGATTTCAAACTGTGTCAAAAAATGTAACCACTGGTGCAATTACTGTAACAAGTGGAGATAAAATGGCAGTTGAAGCTACTGGTGGTGCAGGTATCGAGGGCACAGCAGCAGTTTATGTAACTCAAGTAAACAGACTAAAAAGTGATGTAACTACAAATGTTAATATTGTTAAAACAACAATTATGATTGATTTAACTGGTCTTAAAGATGGTGGAACTGCTGGTGACATTATCGGTAAAGATGGATCTGGTGTTGCTTTTATTGGTCAAGTTACAACTGCTAACCAAGGAACTGTTTTCGGTGTAACGATGACTTGTCTTGAAACACCTGCTGGTGGTAGCACAGACATTGATCTTTTTTCTGCAACTGAAGGTACTGGTGTTAANGACACAGCCATAGGTGATCTTACTGAAACTCAAATTATAAATGCNGGTGCAGCTTCAGCTGGAACAGTAGTTGCTGGTGGCGATATAGNAGCAGATCAGTTTTTATATTTAGTTAGCCAAGGCACAGGTGATGCAACTTATACAGCTGGACGTTTTCTAATAGAAATTACTGGCTTTGATGCAGCTAGCTAATAGGAGATTATTATGAACTCAGATATAGGAGCAAAAACTCTTACCTCGACTGGTACAATACAGTCTGGTAGAACAAGATTGCTATCTATCTATTATGTAGGTCATGCTTCAGCTGGAAGTTTAACTTTTAAAGATGGTGGAGCTAGTGGTACACAAAAATTAGTTATCGCTACCCCAGCATCAAGTGCAGCTGATCAATATCAAGTGGATATGCCTTTAGATGGTATTTTATTTAAAACGGATATGCACTTGACTATTAGTAACGTAACCTCTGTTACAATTTTTGTAACACCGATTACGGCTGATACTGATAATGGATAATTATACAGCAGATTTAATAGGTCTTAAAAGGGGAGGTATGCCTCCCCGAAACAAGAAAAACTTTAGACCAACTAAAGCTGGTGCAGGTATGACAAAAGCAGGTGTTGCTGCTTATCGTAGAAAAAACCCTGGATCTAAANTACAAACTGCNGTTACAGGNAAAGTAAAACCAGGNAGTAAAGANGCNAAAAGANGNAANTCATTTTGTGCNAGAAGTGCTGGNCAAATGAAAAAATTTCCTAANGCTGCAANAGATCCTAATTCAAGATTNCGTCAAGCAAGACGTAGATGGAAGTGTTAAATGAAACTATCAGATAATTTTAGCTTACACGAATTNACAAGATCACAAACAGCTACAAGACACAATATTGATAANACACCNAGTGANAAACANATNTTTAANTTACGTAANTTNTGTGTNAATGTNNTACAGCCAGTNAGAGATTANTTTATGAANCCTATGATTATTAGTTCTGGNTTTNGNTGTGCCGAACTTAATNTAAAGATAGGCGGAAGTATTACCTCACAACATGTGCAGGGTCAAGCAGCAGACATTGAGGTTTTAGAAGTAGGTAATTTAGAACTAAGTGATTGGATTCATACTAATTTAAAATACGATCAATTAATTTTAGAGTTTCATAATCCTGAAAAAGATCCTCATTCTGGATGGGTACATGTTTCTTACAACACAGATGAAAATAGATATGAATACAAAGAAGCATATAAAAATAAAGAAGGGAAAACAAGGTATAGGTTAAGATAATGGCAATGAACAGAGGAAGTATGAGAAAACAAATTACTAAGGGACCTATGAAAAAGAAAGTGGGTTTGTATAGCAAAGGTAAAAGAGTAAGAATAGTACAAGGTAACAAAAACAAATCAAAGAGCAGGTTATTTACACGATGACTGCACTACTTTATAATAATAACAGGAGGTCTTATGACTAAATTATGTCCGAGAGGAAAAGCAGCTGCTAAAAGAAAATTTNNAGTNTATCCCAGTGCNTANGCTAATGCNTACGCATCAAAGGTTTGCGCGGGAAAAATTAAAGATGACAAAGGAACAAAAAGAAAAGATTTTAAAGGACCTAAACCATCTGGTGGAGGTGGTACCGGTGCTGCAGCAAGAAGAATTAGAAAAGCTAGTAGTGGAGGTGATATAAAAATTAAAAAAATTGATCCATTAGCTACAAGATTAGATAAAGCTGGACTAAGAGGTGGTATAGGCAGAGCCCTAAAAAAACCTACTAAACAAGACTTAGATCGTGCTGCAGGTAAAATTAT
>FUFK010754680.1_pt1 | contig 21346 bp, 24 predicted proteins | sample 1021851 | NCBI WGS metagenome assembly FUFK01 (sample SAMEA51879418, study PRJEB19060) | metagenome
GCGACAATCGCCGTCCTGTAACTGCGGCCAAGCCATGGCCGAAGAACAAAGTTACACCATTCCTTGGGACACTATCCAAGCATACTCGCACTGACACTCGCAGGCACAGCAGCTTTCGCTGAGGCTCATATGACCGATTACTCCAAGGTCGACAGCGCAGCCACGAATGAGATGCGTGGTGACCTAATCCGCACGCGCGACATCACCGGCGGTGCAATCTAAACGATTGTGGAGCCGACGACGAATGGAATGTGGGAAACCAATATGACGTGTTTGATTCCGTTTGGAACGAGATCGGCGAGATCGAAGACATCGTTCTATCCAAGGACAGTGAAATGGTCGGTATCGTGACCGAAGTAGGCGGCTTTTTGGACATCGGCGACAAACACGTCATTATCTCGGTCCCAGACGTGAATCTCGTGGCTGTGGACGACCTACGCTTACGAGACCCGTCTAAGTGAAGAAGAACTTGAGGCACTATCAAGCGTCAACGAAGGCTTCTGGGATTAACTCCAAACTAGGGGCGCAGCCGCTGACCGCTAAGACACCTCGGCACTGACCGCTTATGAACTGCCCGCTGGCTGTGTGGCGGGATATTATCCCGAACTAAACCCGCTCGTGCCTCTGCAATATCAGAGAAAAACTCACAGACCCCCGCTTATAAGGGCACGTCGGTGGAGTTGATCTCATGAGCATCCACGAGGCGCTCTCCCCGCCGCGTCCACTTGTGCATGAGGCGCCAGTCGCGATCGTTTGCAATGGTGCCACGCTCGGGGTGATGATGGCCTCCCCTGACGATCTGGAGGATTTTGCTCTCGGTTTTGCCCTAACCGAAGGATTGATCCAGACCGGGACGGAAATGCAGGATCTGGAAGTGCTGGAGCATGAGGCGGGATAGGAGGTGCTCTTTTGGGTAGAAGGTGCCGCAGGCGCGCAGTTGGCCGAACGGCAGCGGGTGATGATTGGTCCCGTGTGGGCTGCGGGCTCTGCGGGATCGATAGTCTGGCCGAGGCAACCCGGGCGTTGCCGCGTCTTGTAGATGCAAAGTTACGTATGACCCGCACCGAAGCGCGCGCCGGCCCAAAGCTTTGCGTGCGCATCAGCCTGAACACGACCGGACCCCGCGCCTGCCATGCGGCGGGATTTCTACAGCCCAGTGCCGGGATTGTCTTGGCACGCGAGGATGTCGGCCGCCACAATGGCTCGACAAGCTGGTTGGAGCAATGGTGCGCGCGGGCCATGCCCCCGAGACCGGGGCGGTTGTGCTGACCTCGCGGGTTTCAACCGATATGATCCAAAAGGTCGTCTCAATCGGAACGCCCGCCACAGCCGGAGATTGAGCCCTGGAAAGACAAGCTTGACGAGATGCTTGCAGTGAACGCGCGCAAGCCCAAGCGCGAGAGACTGACTCGGATCAGGGCCAAGGAGGAACAGGAGGCATCGGCCGCTGCCTATGTGCCGCTGACCTTCGGTCCTGGTGAGGCCTATCAGTTTGATTGGAGCCATGAGGCCATGGTGATCGAGGGCGCGCCGACGACAGTGAAGGTGGCGCACGTCCGCCTTTGCCATAGCCGAATGCTGTTCGTGCGAGCCTACACGCGCGAGGTGGGCCGTTGGAACGCCATTGGTCCGAGAGGCAATGGCGAACGTAGATGGTCTTTGACGCCCACGACAAAGCCTTTGCATTCTTCGGCGGAGCCTGTGCTTGGGGATTTACGACAGCGGTAATTGTCCGCCATTGGTCCGAGGACAATGGACGCGAAGACGGCGATGGATACGATCTTTGTCCGTCGCTCTCGCGCCTACAATCGCCGGTTCCAGCAGATGTGAGGACATTACTTGATCCAGTCGCCTGCACCCCTGCCTAGGGCTAGGAGAAGGGCAGGTCGAGAACCAGGTCGGCGTTGTCCGGCGGCGCTTCTTCCTGCCGCGACCGAAGTTTAAAAGCTATGCCGAACTGAACGCTTGGCTTGAAGACCGGTGTATCGCCTGGACCAAGTCCAACCCGCATCCCGAGTTCCGGGATCGGACAACTTGGGAGGTGATCGGGCATTGTGCTGGCGGTGAGTCCGACTGAACGTTGTTCAAGAGGAAGTATCCGTCTGTCAGCTACTGCTGTGCGCAAAATTTCTCTCATCTCCGAGCTTGGAAGAAACCATTTAGGCAGAGCAATCATTACCTCTCTGTAACCCTAAATTTTGAAAGCCCCCCATTTTGGGCCCGCAGCAGGATAGGAACACGCCATGACAGATCAGAATTTTGATGCCCTCGACAGCCCGCAAAGCCAGCCCGGTCGGGAACATAAGATGGACCCTGCGCCCGATTACACGCCGCGCTACCCCGGCTCGGATCGGCTCAAAGATAAGGTTGCGCTTATCACCGGGGGCGACAGCGGGATCGGGCGCGCCACGGCGCTGCTCTATGCGCGCGAGGGGGCGGATGTCGCCATCGTTTACCGCAATGAGAGCCGCGATGCCGAAGAGACCAAACAGTTGGTCGAGGCCGAGGGCCGCCGGGCGCTGTTGCTGGAGGGCGATGTCGGCCAAAAAGACTTTTGCAAAGGTGCCGTGCGCCGCACTATGGAGACCTTTGGCAAGATTGACATTCTGGTCAATGACGCGGGCGAACAGCACGCGCAGGAGCGCCTTGAGGATATCGAAGAAGCCCAGATTGAGCGCACGTTCCGCACCAATATCATCGGCATGATCTTGATGACGCAGGCGACGTTGCCGCACCTGAAAAAGGGCGCGCGGATCATCTATGTCNCCTCGATTACCGCCTATAAAGGGCAGGATTTGTTGATCGACTATGCATCGACCAAGGGGGCGATCCTGTCTTTCTTGCGCGCTATGGCAAGCAAGCTCGCGCCCGAGGGTATTTTGGTCAATGGTGTGGCACCGGGTCCGATCTGGACGCCCCTGATCCCGGCATCCTTCCCCGCCGATAAAGTTGAGGAGTTTGGCCAGAACGCCCCCCTTGGCCGCCCCGGTCAGCCAAATGAGGTCGCGCCCTCCCTGCTGTTCCTCGCCTGCGAGGATTCGTCTTATATGAGCGGGCAAGTGCTGCACCCTAACGGCGGCACGCTCGTTGGGGGATAAACCAGTTGCCTTATGCCCCGCACGGTATGGCAGTTGCTGTGCGGGGTGATACCGGGGGGCGTTTCAGCGCACCCAGTGGAAATTCAACTGAGACGGCCTCCTGCTCAGTTCAGCCTTTTTCACAGAAATCGTACTCAGCCCACCGGATGCCGTCGCGCCCCGGATCGCAAAGGCAAAGTGCCGTCATCGACGCCTTCAATCGTGACCGACGCCTCGATCTTGGTCCGTGGCATGATCGAGATGTCGTGGATGCGCCAGTGCAGGTCCAGCAGCTTTGCCTCCGCCGCCTCGATCCTTTCCGCAGAACAGCCGTTCTCATGGGCCACGACGTAGATCGTGCCGGTCAGAAAACGCCCTTCTTCACGCAGGCGCAGACGGCTTTCGCGCACCCACGGCAGCGCATCAAAGGACTTTTGAACCTCTTCGATCAGGGGATCGAACTCTTTGTCTTCGATCGTGCGGGGCATCTCATCGCTGAGGTCGCGGATCGCCGCGCCGGTATGCTTGAAGCCGTCGTGAAGCACGTCCAACGCGATCACGATGGCCGCGACGGCATCGGCCCACCACCAGCCCATCCCGATCCCGAGTATGCCCACGATCCCTGCAAGCCCCGTCATCCAGTCCGCCTTGTTCATCATGGCGTCCGCGTAGAGGGTCTTGTCATGCAACATCTTGGCGGGCTTCATCTTTAGATGGCCGAAAATAACCGGCATCACGACGCTATAGGCCAGCGCCGCGATCATCACCCAGCCAAACCAGATGGTGGCACCAAAGAGTTCGACACTGCCGATGGTAGGGTGCTCTTGTTTGATCAGGGCGATGGAGGAATCGACGATGAGAAATATCCCCACGCCGCCAAGGGCCACCGCGCTGATCAGATAAGCGATTGAGGTGACACGGATATACCCCAGCGGGAAGCGGCGGTTCGGTTTCCACCCCTCGATCCACGATCCCACGAGAAAGGCGAGGGGCGGCACAAAGCTGAGCAGGTCTTCGATCCATGCGGTTTTCATCGCTTGGCTGCTGCCCACCGCAAAATAAATCGCAGCCACGATGGAGGCCAAGACGGCGAGCCAGATGGCCTCCAACCAACGGGCCCGGTGGAGCGCCTTCTTTTGCGCCTCGGGCATGGTGCGGATGGAACGGGTCATGGTGCATAGGCGCGCAAACGCGCCCCGATGGTCCCGGCCTCGCGCCGAAAGAAATCCTCGATCTTCATCAGCCAAGCGTTCTCGCCTTGCTGCACGGCGATGACATGTTCCGCCCGGTCCAGCGTCTTTTCGGTCGCGGCAAGGTCTTTCAGCGCAAGCTGCCAATGCGGAAGGGCGGCGAGGGTCTGATCATCGGTCCATTGGTCTACCGGAATGCCGCCCTCCTCCGCCACCAGTGCGGCGAGGGGGAGGTGGGGTGGTACGAAAACCTGCTGATCTTCGATGTCATGGGGTCGGGCGATTGGCGTGCGGCTGCCTATGACAAAGGCTTCTTCGAAATAGGTATAGCTTGGCGCGGCGCCTTTCACCGGGGTCACGTCTTTGCGGGCAAAGCCCCCGATGGCAAGGTCGATATCGCCCTTTTCCAACCCCTCTAGCGCCGCGAATGCGCCGAGAGGCTTCCATTCGATGGTGACCCCTAATTCCTCGGCAAAGGCGCGCGCCAGATCGGCTTCGACACCTTGTGGCGGGCCACTGTCCGGCAACACGACCCATGGCGGGTTTTCCGATAAGGCGACGGTCATTTCTTGGTCAGAGAGAACGGTTTCGAGGGTTCCTTCCACATCCCGAGGGAACCGCAGATCGTCGCAGGCGGCAAGCAGGCTCACCCCCGCGAGGAGCATTGCAGTCGTCAAGTTAAGTGGGTTTCCCACGCCTTTGGCACCGGGCGGCGTGGCTTTGCGGGGCGTCATCGCTTAATTCCTTCTGGCCGGATCGCAGGGTAACAACTGGCGGCTTCCTAAAGTGTTCCTGTAAATGGCTGGCGCACTGCCTTGCACTATCCCGTCACTCCCCCGCGACCTTAGCGTCTCAAATACAGCTCGGTAGATTTCCGCTGGTGAAGATGTCGCAGAACGACTTCATCGGAACACGAGCCGCACCCCTCGCGTTCAAGTTGAAATACTCGGTCTGCCACGTCCAGCAACAGGAGGCTTTTAATGACATATCGCTCTTACAACCCACGCGGCGCTGCTGACAGCGCACGGGATGCGGTGACGAAGAGGCAGAGTTCGCTCTTGTGGGGGCTCGGCATCGGTGCGCTCGCAGGGGCATCAGCCTATGCGCTATACGTCGCACGGCGCGACCGTGATGGGCTGAGCTATCGCCCTGCGGATTCAGCGCCCGGGCGCAGCGCGAAACAGGCCCGGTTCGGCGATTACGCCGTTGTGGGACGCACGGTGACAATAGACCGCCCACGTAATGAGCTTTACCGCCAATGGCGCGACTTCTCCAACCTTTCAAGCTTTATGGAGAACGTAAATTTGGTCGAAGCTATCGACGAAGCCGCAGGTAAGTTCCGCTGGATGATCGCTGGTCCTGCCGGGGCGGACGTTCGCGTGGAGACTGAAATCGTCAGCGACAAACCTGGCGATGAAATTGCTTGGCGTTCGCTCAAAACCTCCCAGATCGATACCGAAGGCAAGGTTTCATTCCGCGATGCACCGGGCAACCGGGGTACCGAGGTGGAAGCGATCATTGCCTATAACCCGCCTGCCGGGGAACTGGGCCGCTGGATTGCCAAGCTGTTTCAGGCCGAACCGGCCCTACAGGGCCGCCGCGATCTTAAACGGTTCAAAATGCTGATGGAAACCGGCGAGATCGCCACCGCTGCAAACCGGAAATCCTGACAAATGAGGAGAGAGACATGCGCGCATTGACATGGCAAGGCAAGCACGACGTGCGGGTTGATACCGTTCCGGACCCGGAAATCGTCAACCCTCGAGATGCTATCATCGAGGTCACTTCGACCGCGATCTGTGGCTCAGACTTGCACCTTTACGATGGCGTGATCCCCGGCGTTCTGGCGGGAGATATCCTGGGCCATGAGTTTATGGGCCGGGTGGTTGAAACGGGGCCCAAAAGTACGCTCAAGAAGGACCAACGAGTGGTGGTGCCTTTCACGATTTCTTGCGGCTCCTGCTTTCACTGCAAAAAGACCCAGTATTCTGCCTGCGACAACTCCAACCCCGCGGACAAACAGGATCTGACGGAAAAGCAATTCGGCCATGCGGTGGGTGGGCTGTTTGGCTATTCCCATTTGACCGGCGGCTATCCAGGGGGGCAGGCGGAATATGTGCGAGTGCCTTTTTCCGATGTGGGCCCGATTGTCATTCCTGAAGGCTTTGACGATGACGACGTGCTGTTCCTGTCGGATATCCTGCCGACCGGTTGGATGGCCGCTGAAAACGCCGATATCGAAGAAGGCGATACCGTCGCCGTTTGGGGCTGCGGGCCGGTGGGGCTGTTCGCCGTACAAAGCGCGCTGAAGATGGGCGCGGCACAGGTCATCGCGATTGATCACTACCCGAACCGTCTGAACCTCGCACGCCAGATGGGCGCCAAGGTTATCGACTATACACAGACCCATGTGTTGGAGGCCTTGATGGAGATGTCGGGCGGCCACGGCCCCGACGCGGTGATCGACGCCGTGGGGATGGAAAGCCACGGTTTCGCGCCCGATACGATTGTGGACAATGTCAAGCAGACGGTAGGCATGGGTGCCGATGGCGGCCATGTGCTGCGCGAAGCGATCCTAGCCTGTCGTAAAGGCGGTCGCGTCTCCGTGCCCGGCGTCTATGGCGGCTTCCTCGACAAGTTCCCCTTGGGCGCGATGATGGAGAAAGGTCTGCAAATCCGCACTGGCCAGACTCATGTGCAGCGTTACACCAAGGAGCTGTTGCACCGTATCGCCGAGGGTGAGATCGACACCAGCTTTATGATCAGCCACCGCCTGCCGCTGGAGCAAGCCGCTAAGGGCTATTACAACTTCCGTTTCGATCAGAACGACTGGACCAAAGTGGTCCTGAAGCCCGGAATGCAGACGGCCGCGTCATAAATAGAAACCCGAAAGGAGAGTAATATGCCAAACGAGCCAGACCACGCGAAGGAAAAACGTCCGCCCCATCGTGAGCGCCACAATGCGCAGGATGACCACGAAGGCGCAGCGCATCGGCCTGAAGAGTTCGATTCGAAGAACCCGCAAAAGGTGGTGAAAAAAAGCAGTAAAACGGTAAAGTAGTGCGGGAGTTCTTGTACTGCTTTGCTTAAGGTAGTGTCAGGAAATGGGTTGTTAACCTACCCTATTCTAGCGGTGCGGCGGCTTTACCATTTTACGGGGTTTTGCCATCCGCGCACGGGCTGCTTGATCTCCACCGAACCAATGGAAGGGCATCGTCAACTTGCGGGGCGTGACCTGAAATCGTACCGACCGACATGACAAAAGCCAAACATTCCGGCGCCTTCAAAGGCCACCGTTTCCCGCCTGAGATCATTGCCTATGCGGTCTGGTCTTATTTTCGGTTTCCCTTGAGCCTACGCGATGTCGAGGATCTACTTGCCGCGCGGGGCATCATCGTAAGCTACGAAACGATCCGGAAGTGGGTTGGAAAATTTGGCACAAACTATGCCGCGACCATCAGGCGGGATCGGCCCGCACCATCTGATAAATGGCACCTTGATGAAGTGGTTATTCCTATCCGCGGGCGTAAGTTCTGGCTTTGGCGCGCGATCGACAGCAAGGGTGACGTTCTTGATGTTCTGGTGCAATCTCGGCGCAATACGCGCGCCGCGAAACGTTTCTTCCGCAAACTATTCAAACAATATGGGCGACCGCGCGTTGTGATAACGGATAAGCTCGGCAGCTATAGTGCGGCTTTGAAAAGCCTCGCTCCCGGTATCGAGCACCGAAGGCATAAAGGCTTAAACAACAGATCTGAAGGCTCGCATCGACCGACGCGGCGCCGAGAAAAGATCATGGCCCGCTTCAAATCGCCCGGCCAAGCACAGCTCTTTTTGTCTCTCCACGATCAAGTCCAAACCGTATTTCGCCCTCGCCGCCACAAACTGTCCGCTCCGGCCTATCGACAATCTCGCTCAGATGCTCACATCATTTGGGACGACATCACATGTGAGTTGAAGGCCGCTTGACCAGGGGAGTGTGGCTCCTTTTCGGCAAGATCCGATAAGTTGACGATGCCGTTTCGGTGGCCAAAGCCGGCTGCGAGGATGGTCAAGAGCTAATGGGCGGGTCCTGTATCGTCTCGCCGCACGGCGAGATCGTCGCGCAGGCGGTGACTACTGAGGACGAGCTCATTGTCGCGGATTGCGATATGGAGCTGTGCCGTGACGGCAAGGAAAACATGTTCAACTTTGCCGCGCACCGCCGCCCCGAGTTCTATTCCAGTATCACCGATCCGATCCCGTCAGCCTCTGACTAGCAACTGTACCTTCAACTTGTTGGAACGGCCCATTTCTGGCTTGATTTACAGAGGGCGTTGACGATTGTGACGAGCTTTCGAGCGATGGCTGGGAGGAAGACCTTTGGCTATCGATCGTAGCGAGTGGCAACGCGCCGCCAGTCCTTGATCTCGATCCGGTTGCTGCGTTTGTATCTGCGCTTGTCATACTTCACCCTCGCCTTCCGCCGCTTTCGTCTGGGGATGCATGCGCGTATCCCTTCTCGGAACCAGTCGGCGTCGTAGCCGCGATCGCCGAGCAGCCAATCGACATCCGGAAGACTATCGCAAAGCGCTCGCGCACCTAAGTAGGCGCTCACCTGTCCTGCCTTACGAAGAGGTTGAGCGGGCGCCCCTGGCTATCGCGGATTGCATGAAGTTTGGTGTTCATGCCGCCTTTGGTCTGTCCGATCAAACGCCCACGCCCCCTTTTTGACTCCCAAACTGGACGCTGTGCGGTGAGTCTTCAGGCATCGATCATCACGGTATTCTTTTCGTTGTGCTTGGCGGCCAGTCCCACCATCATCTGTGCGAAGATGCCTTTGTCGCTCCAACGCTTCCAACGGTTATAGAGCGTCTTGTGGGAGCCATACTCCTTTGGTGCATCTCGCCATCGCAACCCATTGCGTTTGATGAAAATAATCCCACTTAAAACGCGCCGACCATCGACGCGTGGTTTGCTATGAGATTTCGGAAAGTAGGGCTCCAGACGTGCCATCTGCGCATCGCTCAGCCAAAAAAAATCAGACATATCACCGCTCCGTTTTGGGACGCTGAAACACCCTGCTTTGTTCAATCAATGGGTCCTGACTTAGGGCTTTATGAGAAACGCCATGCCCGGTTAGTTCTGCTCCTGGCACCGCGACGCTCAGATTTAACGCAGACCCTGAGCCGCGCAGTACCGTCACCATTCCGTGCTTCCTTACCTCTGGCAAGAGCAAGAGACAGGCTATGACCAATGTAAGCAGAACAATGGTCATAGCAAAATTATAAGTGATTGAACGCAAAACTTAGTTCTTAATGATGTTGTGTTCGGGGCCGAAGGGGAATCCGGTGATATTCTCAACCGAATTGTCCTCGCCGATCACCAGAATATCATGTTCACGGTAGCCGCCTGCGCCGGGCTGGCCTTCGGGGATCATCACCATCGGCTCCATTGAGACGACCATGCCGGGTTTCAGTTCCGTCTCGATGTCTTCGCGCAATTCGACGCCAGCCTCACGTCCGTAATAATGACTTAGTACACCGAAGCTGTGGCCATAGCCGAAGGAACGGTATTTTAACAGGTCCCACTCGCGATACATCTCATTCAGCTCAATGGCGATATCCATGCAACGCGCGCCGGGCTTGATGAGCTCTAGGCCGCGTTCATGCACCTTGACGTTCTTTTCCCAGATATCGAGGCTGGCATCATCCACATGATCGCAGAACAAGGTCCGCTCTAACGCGGTGTAATAGCCAAAGATCATCGGGAAGGTGTTGAGGCTCAGAATCTCGCCTAATTGCACCTTTTTGTTGGTCACCGGGTTATGCGCACCATCAGTGTTGATGCCTGATTGGAACCAGGTCCAGGTGTCCATCAACTCGACAAAGGGGAAGGAATTGGCGATCTCACGGATCATCGCATTGGTGCCTGCAATGGCCACCTCATGCTCCGGCACGCCCGCTTTTACGGCGGCTGTCACGGCAGCTCCGCCCACGTCTGCAACACGCGCGCCTTCTTTAATCAGCTTGATCTCCTCCGCCGATTTGATCGTCCTCATCCACATCGCGGGTTGGCCGACATCGACCAGTTCGACGCCGGGCAGCGCATCCTGGATCATTTGGCGGTATTCGAGCGAAACGTGGTCGTATTCAATCCCCACGCGCCGCGCACCCTGTGTCAGCTGTTGGATCGCGCGGTAGAAGTTATCTCGCCGCCAATCGGTGTAGGTGATGTTATTGCCAAAACTGCGTCGGAAGGGCTGACCTCCATCAATCCCGGCGGAAATGGTGGTGGCATTCTTTTGGTCAACGACCATGCCGTATTTGCGGCCGAAATAGCAGTAGAGCCAACCACTGTAATAGTTAATGCAATGGTATGAGGTGAAGAGCGCCGCATCGACGTCATTCTTGGCCATCCACTCACGCAATTCGTTCTGGCGGCGGGCCATCTCGTTGTCTGAAAAAGGCGAAAACTCTTTCTCGCCATTGTGCCACTCCATGACGTGAAGCATGTCATCTAACATCGGAAATCCTCTCTGCTAACTGTTATGCAGATTGCCTAGCAGCAGGTTGGACTTGGATAAAAATCAATTGAAATCATTTAACCATAAGCAATGCTAATGGCGGACTTTAAGGGCTTCCGCCCGCGTTCTCGTCGGAATGCGAAAGGTTGAGATATCCTCGGTGATCTTTTCGATAAGTTTCAGGGCCGCATCTGACATCCTGATATGTTTGTAGAAGAGGCCTATGTGGATTTTGGATAGGCTCGGAAAACCGTCGCTCTGGGTCAGGATGCGCATGCCGGGTTGCAGAGTTTTGCGGGTCAGCGCCGTAACCCCCATTCCGTCAAGAACCGCCTTTTGAAGGGCTGACACGCCCAGGCTTTCAAAAGATACCCGCCAATCCCGGCCTTCAGTGTCAAGCGCTTCAATCATCCTCCGCCGGTAGAAGCAGCCATTGGGGTGCGCGATGAGCTTCAAAGGTTGGTTAGGGTCGATTTTATACTCGCGGCTACAAGCCCAGACCGGACGCTCCGACCAATAGACCGAAACATGCGGCGCCGACATCGTATCAGTCAGCGCGATTGTCATATCGAGGTCATCAACATGCAGCGCTGAGAGTAGATCAATGCTTCGATCACAGCGGATATCCAGCGTCACCTCAGGATTATCATGGGTAAACTGCGAAATGATACTTTGAAAATATTCGATTGAATAATCGACAGGGAGCCCGACCCTCAGCGTGCCGAGAAAAGCTGCTTGCTGTAGGTTGGCCACCGCACGGTCATTCAGGCGTAGGATTTCCCGAGCATATCCAAGTAAGGTTTGCCCGTCTGGGGTTAATTCAACCTTCTTGCCCGCGTGCCAAAGCAATTTTGCGCCGGCAATCTCTTCCAGACGTTTGATCTGCAATGAAATCGCTGGCTGCGTGCGCCCTAAGACGCGGCCTGTTTCTGTGAAATTGCGCAGATCGACCACTGTAACAAAGGTGCGCAGCAGGTCGGTCTGAAGGTTGGTGAACTTCCGCATTATAAATATTCCTTATCCAGTCATTGCTACTATGAATTTTTTGTATTGCGCAAGCTGTCCTAGGCTCCCGAGGAACAATAAGCAGGGGGTGCTATGCCGCGTTCAACCGTTTTCGCAGCCGAGATGGCTTGGCCAGATTATCAAGAACGGGTGAAAGACGGTGACGTTCCCATTCTGATACCGCTGGGGTCGATGGAGCAACATGGTCATCATATGCCCATGCATGTCGATGTGCTTTTGCCGATCGAGTTTGCACGACGCACAGCAGAGCAGATCGGTGCGCTGGTCGCGCCGCCTTTTACCTACGGCTATAAATCCCATCAAAAATCCGGCGGCGGTAATTTCTTTCCCGGCACCACCAGCCTAGATGGGGCGAGCCTGGTTAACGCATTGAAAGATGTGGTTAAGGAGTTCGTGCGCCACGGCGCCCGTAACTTGTGTATCGTAAACGGTCACTTTGAGAACTCTTGGTTCATCACTGAGGCGATTGATCTTGCGCTGCGAGAACTGGGCTGGGCCGATATCCATGACGTTAAATTCGTTGTGCTGTCCTATTGGGACTTTGTGGATCAAGCCTCTATCGAGAAGCTCTATCCAAATGGCTTCCACGGTTGGGACATCGAGCATGGCGGGGTGTTGGAAACCTCACTGATGCTGCGGCTTCATCCTGACCTGGTGTCCTTGCAGAACGCAGTCGAACACGCGCCAGCAACCTTCCCGCCCTATGACGTCTACCCGGCCAAGCCGGATTGGACCCCGGCGAGCGGCACTTTGTCATCCCCGAAAGAAGCCACAGCGGAAAAGGGCGATCTTTTGCTTGAGGTCTGCACCAAGGGGATTGTGAGCGCGCTGCAAGCCGAATTCGCCTGACACTTTCTCGATCCAACGTGCGGGCCAATCACGCGCGAGAAACAAGATGAAAGACCCAACAAGGAGAAATTCAATGTCTAAGAGACTAATCAGACCCAGCCGTCGCAGCCTGTTAAAGATGACGGGTGGCGCGGCGCTGGCGACGCCATTCTTGTCCATCCGAGCCGCCGCGCAGACCACAGAGCTGTCAATGCTGGCGTGGTACGGTCACGCGGAGCCTGACATCGTCGGCGAGTTTGAAGAGGCGAATAACGTCAAATTCGTGCCGAAATATTACACCGGTGGTGACAATATGCTGGGGCTTATCGCGCAATCGCCCCGCGGCACCTTCGATGTCATCCTTTCCGATGGCGAATATGTGCAACAGTTGAACGCGGCGGGCTATATCGAAGAGCTTGATCCAGCTGACTACCCGTTTGACGATTTCTTCTCCGAATTCCAGAAGTTCCCCGGGCATTGGCAGGATGACAAGCTCTATTCCGTGATTACGCGCTTTGGCTTCCTTGGGGTCGCGTATAATACTGACACCTTTTCGGAAAAGGAGGCGTCGAGCTATGACCTCTTCTCCGATGATCGCCTGGCGGGCAAGCTTGGCCATTTTGACTGGCATCTGCCCAACCTCGGGCAGACCAGCCTGCATGTCGGCAACCCATCGCCCTATGATATCGACCAAGCGGCTTGGGAAAAAGTCCAAGAGCATACGATGACGCTGCGCCGCCAGGCCGGGGGGTTCTTCGACTACGGTGGCACATTCTCCTCGCTTGATAACGGGCAGATGCTTGTCTTTGCCGGTATCGGCGACTGGATAACCGGCACGCTCGAGAAAAACGGCAGCCCGGTTCGGAGCGTGATCCCCGAGCAAGGCGGCTTGCAGTGGACTGAGAGCTTCTCGATCGGCAAAGGGTCTCGCAATCAAGAGATGGCCAAGAAATGGATCCAGTGGATAACCTCGCCCGAAGGACAGGCGAAATCCGCTGATATGGCAGCTTATCCCGCGATGATCCCCTCCAAGAAAGGGTGGGAAGTGCTCAACGAAACAAATTTGGCCGAAGCCAAACGGCAGAACATGGTTTTGGGCGAGCGCAACGCGATGGACATGATCCGCGAGGGGCTGATCCAATATCGTCAGCTTCCCATTCAGCAAAGCTTGGAAGAATGGAACGACTTTTGGTCGGACTACAAGAGCGCCTGATCCAATGCTGTGCAAAGGGGTGCGAACTGCGGCGCCCCTTTGCATACCGCATGCGAGGCCATGGGATATAATATGACCAAGCGACCGACCCTCTTCTCTCTGATCTTGTCTCTGCCACTACTTCTTTGGCAGCTTACCTTTTTCTTGTTCCCCCTGCTGTTTCTTGTCGCGATCAGTTTCTGGACCGTGCGGAACTTTCAGATGACGCCCGATCTCAACTTCGGCAACTGGGAACGTGTTCTGTCGCGGGGCGTGTTCTGGGACGCCTACCTGCGTACCTTTATCCTTGCAACGGCGGCGGCTGTCATCACCAGCGCAATCGCCTTTCCGGCATCATATGCGATTTCGTTCAAGATGAGCGAGAAAGCGAAGCGCTGGATGATCTTCATTCTCATCATTCCGTTTTTCACCAGCTACCTCGTGCGGGTCTATTCCTTGCAGGTGTTTCTGTCAGACGCAGGTATCATTAACGCGGCATTCAGCTACATCGGCCTTGGTCCCTTCCACATGCTTAACAATGCCTTCGGGGTCATCGTGGGAATGGTCACGCTCACGCTGCCATTGGTGATTTTGCTGCAAACCTTCAGCCTGAATTTTGTAAACCGCGACCACATCGAAGCGGCGCACAACCTACGCTGCGGGCGGCTGCGGACTGTCTTTGCCGTGATTGCACCCTCTGCCAAAGTCGGGCTCGTCATAGCGGCGCTTTTCGCTTTCATCCTCAGCTTTGGGGATTTCGTCAGCCCGCTTTATCTCGGCGGAGGCAATCCGCCCACGCTATCGATCATGATCACAGACTTCACCAAATCCGGCCAGCAGTGGCCCCGCGCGGCGGTGGTGGCGATCATGATGATTGCAACGCTTCTGACGACTGCTTTTGCAGCGATCACATATGCTTACAAAGTGCGGGGCAAATAAGATGGGCAACGAAAACCGTATCATCAACGCATTGCTGAAGTTGCATATTATCCTGTGCCTACTCTTCATCTTTGCGCCAATCGCAGGAAGCTTTGTTTTCTCGCTGAACTCGGACCGGTTCCCGTCGCTGCCGCTCGGCGCCTTTTCGACCGAATGGTATCGCGCGATCTGGGAAGACCCGCTGGTCTGGCAGGGCTTCGCCAATACGCTGATTGTCGGGCTGACCGTCGCCGTTATCGCAACCCTGCTGGGCTTTGGCGGCGCATACACGGACTTTCGCTATAATTTCACCGGCAAGTCGATCTATGTCGCGCTGGCCCTGTTGCCGCCGACCATTCCGGTGGTAATCATGGGGCTTGCAATGCTTGCCTTCCTGAGCCGCGTCAACCTGTCGGGCACGACCATTTCGGTCATTATCGCGCATGGGGTGATGTGCTCCCCCTTCGCGATGGCGATCATTCGGTTGCGTCTGTCACAGATGGACCCTGACCTCGAAGCCGCCTCTTGGAACATGGGCGGCAACCAGTGGCAAACCCTCCGCCATGTCATCATCCCCTTTGCGAAACCGGCGATCTTTGCGGCGCTATTCATCACCATGGCGGTGTCTTTTGATGAGTTTGCGGTCGCTTGGTTTGTCTCTGGCCTGAACGAAACGCTGCCGGTCAAAATCCTCGGCTTCCTACAAGGGCAGGTCAGCCCGCGGATCAACGCCATCGGCTCGCTCGCCTTCCTCAGTTCCATGACCCTGATCATTCTGGCCCAGCTTCTGCTTCGCAGCCCTGAGGACCAAAAGCAATGAAAGTAGATACCAAGATGCAAGTTCAGTCTGAGGCGATTGTTAGGTTCGACAATGTTGTAAAACGGTTCGGGAGTTTCGTAGCCGTTGAGAAAGCCGACTTTGAGATTGGCCGTGGGGAGTTCCTCGCCATCATGGGCTCATCAGGCTGCGGCAAGACCACGACGTTGCGGATGCTGGCGGGGTTGGAAGACCCCAGCGAAGGGGCGATCTACCTCGACGGTGAAAAGGTGAACGGCAAGGCCACATGGGACCGTGACACCCCGATGGTCTGGCAATCCTTAGCGTTGTTTCCCTTTCTAACGGTGCAAGAGAACGTTGAATTCGCGCTCAAAATGCGCGGTGTCGGCAAGGAAGAACGCCGCAGACGCGCCGTTAAATGGCTCGACAAGATGCAGATCACTGAATTTGCGAACCGCAATATCAACCAACTCTCGGGTGGGCAAAAGCAACGGGTGGCCTTGGCCCGCGCACTGGTGACGGAGCCTAAAATTCTGCTGCTCGATGAGCCGCTCTCTGCCTTGGACGCGCATCTGAAGGTGCGAATGCAGGCTGTCCTCTCGAACCTGCAAAAAGACCTCGGCATCACCTTTGTCTATGTAACGCACTCCATGTCCGAAGCTTTTTCGATGGCGGATCGCGTCGTGATTATGAGCCGCGGGCAAATTGAGCAAATCGGCACGCCCGAGGAAATTTACCGCGAGCCTTACAACCGTTTCGTAGCGGAGTTTTTGGGCTCGGCGAATATCTTTGACGGTACAATCGCAGGGCCTGCGGGTGCCGAAAGTTGGCGGGTCACCTTTGAGGGGGGCGAGACGGTCCTGCCGAAGGCCGAACTGCCAAATGCATCGCCCGGTCAGGCGGTCACCTTTATCGTCAGCGCAGAGAACATGCAGTTAAGCCTGCCAGAAACCGGACAACCGGGGATCGCGACCACAATCGCAGGTGAAGAATTCATCGGCGGCACGGCAATGCTATTTTTAGAGACGGCCACGGGTCAGGAGATTAAGGTCCAGAAATCGCATGACGAACTCGCCTTGTTGAACCGTCAGGCGGGTGCCGCGCTGGTCGTCCATTGGGCGGCTGAACACTGCCACATTTTGCCGGGTGAGAATGAATAGCCTGACATCAAAGTTAAGACGGTGAGCGGGGGGAGCCGCTTTTCGTTTTGCGATCACAGGGAGGAAAATCGTGATTATTCGATCGGGAGTCTTTAGGGGGGTGAACCCGCATTCATCAATGATATCAGCAAGCGTCATCTTGCTGTTTGTCTTTCTGGTGCTCATCTTTCCAACGCGTTCCGCGGAATGGATCGACGCAGCACGCAGCTTTGTCACCTTTTATTTCAACTGGTGGTACGTCTTACTTTCCTGCGTGTTTTTGATCTTTCTTGTCGGGATCGCCATTAGCAAATATGGCGCGCTTCGACTGGGGGACGAGAATGAGCGCCCCAAATATAGCTATTTTACTTGGTTCGCGATGCTTTACGCGGCGGGGCAGGGGATCGGGATTATCTTTTGGTCGATCGCCGAGCCGGTTTTCCATTACACAGGCGGCACGCCCTTTGCCGAAGGCGCAGGCACCGCTGCTGCTGCGAATATGGCACTTCAGGTGAGCTTCTTTCACTGGGGTTTAAACGCTTGGGCGATCTATTGCATCGTGGCGCTGGCGCTTTGTTTGGTGAGCTACCGTTTGAAAAAACCGCTTGGCATTCGCTACACGCTCTATCCGCTTTTCGGAGACCGTGTCGAAGGGTGGCTCGGCGTGGTGATCGATGTGATCGCCGTTTTCGCTACGATCTTTGGCATTGCGACCTCCCTTGGCCTTGGGGTCACGCAGATCAACGCAGGGCTGAACCATATTTGGGAGATCCCAATCACCGAGGCAGTGCAGCTTATTTTGATTGCCGTCATTACCGGCGTGGCGCTTTGCTCGGTGCTGTCGGGTCTTGATCGCGGCATCAAGTGGCTGTCGCAGGTCAACATGTGGCTGACGATCCTGCTGCTGGTGTTTTTCTTCGCTTGGGGGCCGACACGCTATCTGTTGGTCAGTTTCAGCGAAGCAACGCTATCGTATGTGATGAACCTTTTCCGGTTTAACGTTTTCGTCGAAGACGTCCCCGCCGATGCGGCACGTTGGAGCGATATGTGGCAGGGCTGGTGGACGACATTCTACTGGGGCTGGTGGATTTCCTGGGCGCCCTTTGTTGGTGTCTTCGTGGCCCGCGTCTCTCGCGGTCGGACGGTGCGAGAGTTCATCTTTGGCGTGGTTGGTGTGTCTTCGCTCCTGTCCTTTGTTTGGATCGTGGCTTATGGCGGCACGGCGCTTTGGGCGGAGCTGTTTGGCCCCGGTGGTGTCTCTGATGCGGTGAATGCCAATATTTCGATGGCGCTTTTTGCGACATTCGAGGCGATGGATGTCGGCGCGATCGGAGTTGTGGCGGGGGTAATCGGGACGATCCTTGTGACCACTTATTTCGTCACCTCTTCCGACTCGGGCACGCTTGTCGTCGCCACGATCCTGAGTGAAGGCAACGAAGACCCATTGTTCCGCCACCGGATTATCTGGGGAACGTTCGAAGGGGTGGTCGCAGCCGTTCTTTTGATTGCGGGCGGCAGCGCGGCGCTGAGCACCTTGCAAACCGCTGCCATTATCGCGGCATTGCCCTTTTCGATCATCATGGTTCTGATGGGTTTTGCTATTCTGCGCTGTCTGTCCCAAGAACACGCGCGGACCGATATCTCGACGGCCCCTAGCGCCGTCTAAACAATTTAGAACGGCGCGCGTTTGACCGTGCGCCGTTCTAAATTTCTAGCCCGAGCAGTGGTTGATTTTGCCGCCAAGCTTTAGGTGGTACGCCTTCGCGATTGCGAAAGACCTTCCCAAAATGTGAGGCATCGCAAAACCCCGTTGCCGCCGCAATTTCGGTCACGGAGCGATCTGTCCCACTCAGAAGGTGCCGGGCGACGTTCAATCGGACCGAAATCCCGGCCTCGGCAGGTGACAGCTGCAAAGCATCCCTGAAGTGACGCTCAAGCCGCCGCCGACTGACTTTCAGCTGCAGAGCCAATTGGCCGACGGTCATGGGAGTTGCGACATTCTGTCGGATCAAGTGCAGTGCTTTGCGAACCAGTTTGTCCGGTGTCGTGAATTCTAGTGGCAGGCCCGGTTGCGGGTTGTCGGATGTCTGCGCTTCATCGATGATCATGATATTAAGACTTTTGCGTGCGGCTGCCTGTCCGATATGGCGGTCCACGAGAAAGGCTGCCAGATGGGCCGAACTGGCGCCGCCAGAGCAGGTCATCCGGTCCCGGTCCACGACAAATATCTGATCTGAAACGGGGATAAGGCCCTCGAACTGTTCAAGATAATCGTTGTGGTGGAACCAGCTAATGCAGCAGCGATACCCCTCCATCAGCCCTGCTTTGTGCAGAATAAACGCTCCGGTACAGACGCCAATGATCGGCACATTGGCCTGCGCGCTGCGTTGAAGATAATCAATGTAGACCGGGTTAAGATCCTGCACGCCTGGGATCAGCCCTCCGACTACCACGATATAGTCAAAAGCGCTCGGATCCCCCAAACGCTCGTCCGGTTGGACAGGTATCCCGCAGCTCGACACGGTGGGGTCCATTGTGGCGGAGATCACCCTCCACGAACAGCGAATCGGCCGAGATCTGTCGCCTTCGTCTGCCGCGAGACGCAGCACATCGACGAAGTTGGCGAAGGCCGACAGCGTGAATTGCCGGGATAAAATGAAGCCTACTTTGAGCGCGGGTCTGGGGGGCATTCTATTCCTATCCGGAAACCGATCGGTGGCGCGAATATACCATGAGTTTGACGCAAACCTACAATGGAAAACCGCGCTTTTTCGACAGAGTGATTGCAACGGCTCCCTTCTTCATTCGAGGTTCTGAAAATGACCCATTTCTCAGCCATGTCGCTTCTTAAAAACGCGCTCTCCGGGCATAAAAATTGGCCCGAACAATGGCCCGACAAACAGCCCAAAGACGAATATGATGTCATCATCGTTGGTGCCGGTGGCCACGGGCTGGGCGCGGCTTATTACCTTGCGAAAGAGCATGGCATCACCAATGTCGCGGTCATTGAAAAGGGATGGCTCGGCGGTGGCAACACCGGACGGAATACCACGATCATCCGCTCGAATTATCTCTATGATGAGAGCGCCAAGCTCTATGATCACGCGCTCGACCTCTGGGAAAACCTATCGACCGAGCTGAACTACAACGTCATGTATTCCAAACGCGGCGTGATGATGCTGGCGCATAACGTGCATGACGTGCAGAGCTTTCAGCGCCACATTCATGCCAACCGTCTGAACGGTGTCGACAACCAATGGCTGACGCCCGAGCAGGCCAAGGCGTTCTGCCCGCCGCTCAATATATCGCCTGATGCGCGCTATCCGGTGATGGGTGCTGCTTTGCAAAAACGCGCTGGCACCGCACGCCATGACGCGGTGGCCTGGGGCTATGCGCGGGCCGCAGCGAAACGCGGTGTCGATATCATCCAGAATTGCCCGGTGATTGCGATCCGTCGTGCGGCGGATGGCTCGGTTGAGGGTGTTGATACGGCCAAAGGCTTTATCAAAGCCAAGAAAGTCGCGGTTTCGGCTGCGGGCCATACCTCGGTGGTGATGGACAGTGCGGGTGTGCGGATGCCGCTGGAAAGCTACCCGCTGCAAGCGCTGGTTTCGGAGCCGGTAAAGCCGGTTTTCCCCTGTGTTGTCATGTCAAACACCGTCCACGCCTATATCAGCCAGTCCGACAAGGGTGAGTTGGTAATTGGCTCTGGCACCGATCAATACACCAGCTATTCCCAACGGGGTGGATTGCCGCTGATTGAACATACGGTTTCTGCGATTTGTGAGGTTTTCCCGATATTTAATCGGATGCGGATGCTGCGCAAATGGGGGGGCATCGTTGACGTCACGCCGGACCGCTCGGCCATTCTGGGCAAGACCCCGGTTAAGGGACTTTACGTCAATTGCGGTTGGGGCACGGGCGGGTTCAAGGCGACCCCGGGGGCCGCGCATACCTTGGCCTATACCGTCGCCAAGGACGAGCCGCACCCGATCAATGCTCCTTTCACACTCGAACGCTTCACCACCGGCCGTCTGATCGACGAGGCCGCCGCCGCCGCCGTGGCGCACTGAGGAGACCCTGACATGTTACTGATCCATTGCCCCTATTGCGACGATACGCTGCCCGAACCGGAATTCGCCTATGCGGGGGAGGCGCATATTGCGCGGCCCGAAGATCCCTCAAAACTTAGCGATGAAGAATGGCGCGATTTTCTGTTTATGCGCACCAATGTCAAAGGCGTTCACGCCGAGCGATGGCGTCACATCAACGGCTGCGGACGCTTCTTCAATGCGCTGCGCGACACCGTCAGTGACCGGTTCCTGACAACCTACCCGGCAGGCGAAGCCCGTCCTGACATGACCCAGCTGGAGGCAGCAGAATGACAAAGTACCGCGTAGAAGGCCGGGGACGGGTCAACCGCTCCAAGCCCGTATCGTTTACCTTTGAAGATGAAGTATTTGAGGGTCTTGAAGGGGATACCGTCGCCTCGGCCCTATTAGCCAATGGCGTGCATCTAATGGGCCGCAGTTTCAAATACCATCGTCCCCGCGGCGTTGTCACCGCTGGCTCGGAAGAGCCGAATGCGCTGCTCGGCACGACCCGTGGCAAGGGCCGGTTCGAGCCTAATACCCGCGCCACGATGCAGGAAATCTATCCGGGGCTAAAGACTGAAAGCCAAAACAAATGGCCC
>FUFK010041217.1_pt1 | contig 21335 bp, 21 predicted proteins | sample 1021851 | NCBI WGS metagenome assembly FUFK01 (sample SAMEA51879418, study PRJEB19060) | metagenome
GTCCAAAAAATCACACCTGAACCATGAATAAAAATATTAAGAGGATAATAATTTACATTAGTTAAAGCTATTCCTGTTAAAACAAGAAAAGTACCAACCCATTTAAGTTTATCTGATATCTTCATTTGTTTTATATATCACAACTACAATCATAAAAAAAAGTTTCTGTAATCTACTATCTAATTTCTTTGATTAGCTTATTAAATTTTTCAATTAACAATTCAGGCTTTATTGTATTAATATCGTTTGAACCATATTCTTTGATAGAGGAAATGACTTTATTATAGGGGTTACCAATAGGTCTAAACTTTTCTGAATTAGTGGGCCCAAAAATAGTAATTAAAGGAATTCCTGAGTTTGCAATTAAATGACCACAACCTGTATCATTAGAAATTCCAACTTTTGCATTAGTAGAAAATTTCATTGTCTTTATAGGATCATTACTTATGAAGATCCTAGACTTACCAAATGCATTTGATATCTTGCGTTCTAAATTTTTTTCTTTTGGACCAAGAACAAAAATAGGGACGAATTTTTTTTGTATAAGATAATTAGCCATTTCCATAAAGTTTTCAAGATTCCAACATTTCCACTTAACAGATGCACCCGGACATATAACAATTTTTTTTGATTTGTTTATTTTTCCTGATGTTGAGTCATCTATTTTTTTATAATTGAAAATTTCTGCTAAATTTATGAGTTGTTTTGAAAGGTTAACTTCGTTTTTTGTGTCTGGCTTTAAATCGGAAAAAAAGAAATTTGCACTCTGAGATATGAAAATATCACAATTTATTTTTTTTAGTATAAGTGTAGTCAAAACTCGTTTTTGTGTATCTATAACAATATCAAAATTTGATAAGTTTTTCGCTTTTGAGATGTCCGATAATTTGGAACCAATCTTTATTTTGTCTTCGATCTTATCTAATAGACCGTGAGTTAAAGGTTTAAGTGATTTGTTTAGTATACTATCACCTTTTCCTGCCAGCCAGGTAACTTCAGAATATGGGAAAACTTTTTTGAGAGTCCTTAAAAAAGGTANTTTAAGTAAAGCATCNCCNAATAAATCTAGCCCAACATAAATTAAGATTTTTACTTTTTTCTTAGGCGTATAATTTAACTTTCTTATCCTTTCTTCCTTACGCCATGTTTGATAGACAAAGTATCTAACAAATTTCGGCGAATATTTTTTACCAAATTTACTCTTTAGGTAAATTCTAAATTCTTTACTAAAATAGCTTTTATCNTTTTTTCTTAGTGCCCATTTCCAGCATCTAGATANAATTTTTTTAAGAACTGCATCTTTTACTTTTTGTTTCAAAAGGCTATGCTCATCTAGAAAGTTTAAACTTGCGATTGACAAATCATAAACGGTTTGACCGTTATTATCCATAATTCTATTAGTTATAAATTTTGGGCATACACATATTAACTTACTAGTAACTGCAACTTTGTAATGTTTGCAGGATTTGGATTTTAAATGATTGCCAGCAATTCTTAATGGTATCGAGTAATCCTGGACAAATATATTTTCATCACATCCACCAACTTTTTTAAATGATTCTGTTTTAATCATTAAATTGCTAGACCCACCCCAGCCTTTAGCTAAAAGTTTTGTTATTGCATCACTCATTATTTTTGTTTGATTATTTTNACTCTTTTTAAAACTATATTTCTCGGGATTTTCAACCCATTTCCAGTCACCGTAAAGTAAATCTAGCTTTGAGTTAACCATTGTCTTGAACATGAAATCAATTGCATCGGGNGCAAGAATATCATCNCCATCAACTAATTTAACGAAAGAAAATTTTACTTTTTTCAAAGCATTGTTTATGGCTATGCTTGGTCCTGTATTGGTTTGATTAATTAACTTATGACTTATTTTTCTTTTTTTAAAAAAAGCATTTATTTTTTGCAGTGATTTGTCTGTGGAACCGTCATTAACTATTATTAGCTCAGAAGAACGATTCATCTGTTTGACAATTGATGAAAGAGTATTCTCAATATATTTTTCTTTATTGAAGACTGTAACAATTATTGAAACGCCGTCATTAAATTTCATTATTTCATAATAGGGTTAAGGATTGAATGAACAATACTTTATTTATATTTTTCACTCATTATCAATTGAGTAACCAGCAGATCTTACAGTTCTTATATAATTTTTAGTCCCGTCAATATTTATTGCTTTTCTCAGTCTTCTGATATGGGTATCAACCGTTCTTGACTCTACGTAAATTCCATGCCCCCACACTTTGTCTAACAGGCTGTCTCTTGAAAAAACACGCCCTTGATTTTCCATAAGATGTTTAAGTAACTTATATTCAGTTGGACCGAGGTGAATTTTTTTACCTTTCCTAAAAACCTTATGCTTATTGAGGTCAATAGCAATGTCCTCAAACTCAATTGTATTTGAATGATTAGAATTAATCCTTCTTAAAAGTGCATTTATTCTTGCTATTAATTCAGCGGGGCTAAATGGCTTTGTCACATAATCATCCGCACCTGAATCAAGTCCTCTGACTCTATCTTCCTCCTCCCCTTTTGCCGTAAGGAGAATTATTGGGATTGAGCTTGTTTCTTTTTTTCTTCTTAATATTTTGCAAATCTCAAGGCCAGATGGGGACGGTATCATCCAATCCAAAATAGCTAAATCAGGTAACTCTTCTTTAATTAATAAAAGGGCCTCATCACCACTTTTAGCTTCTCTAACCGAAAAACCTTTTTTCTCCAAATTATAAGATATTATTGGTAGAAGTGCTTTATCGTCCTCAACTACCAAAATTCTTTTTGAATTATTCATATTTATTTAATGACCCCTTCAACATTATAGAGGACTTCCTTAGAAATCACCTTAGAAAGATCACCTATCCTCTCAAGTTCTTTTGCAATAAAAAGCATTTGTGTGCAAAAACCAATACTGTCTCGATCTTCCATCATAATGTGAAGATGTTCTCTGAAACAGGTTTCATAGATTGAGTTTATAGCCCTATCTTCATCTGGTACATCTTTAGCAATTTTGGGAGATTCCTTATCATAAGAGCTTATAGCTTTTGCATAATTAGCCAAAACCATTGTTCCTAACTGAAAAATTGAATCGGTTGAATAAGATTCTGGTATATTTTTTACAAAACTCATTCTTCCTGCAATATTAGCTGCATGNTCTGCAATTCTCTCAATTGTACCAGACAGTTTTAATGCTATTAAAATTTTTCTAAGGTCATCTGCTAATGGTTGTCTTTTAGTAAGAGTATTTGTTGCTAACTGACGAATCTCCTTTTCTTTCTTGTCAATCTTATCATCATTTTTTATGATCTGATTCGCCTTTTTGATATCAAGAATTTGAGTCAAATTTACAGAGTCAAATATTTGTTTTTCTACATTTAAAGCCATTTCGAATAGATCAGATTTAAGTTTATCTAAATCTTCATCGTAGGTTGTTACAATATGCTGTTCTTTCATTTTTTATCCTATTTTTCCAGTAATATAATCCTGAGTTTTTTTTTGTGAAGGGGTTGAAAATATGGATTCGGTTTTTCCAACCTCAATTAAATTTCCCATATGAAAAAATGCAGTTTGAGTTGAAACTCTTGCTGCTTGTTGCATTGAATGAGTTACTATAACTATTGTAAAATTATTAGAAAGTTCATCTATTAGTTCCTCAATCTTAGCTGTTGCTATGGGGTCGAGAGCAGAACAAGGTTCATCCATCAGGATTATTTCTGGGCTTATTGCTATTGCTCTAGCGATACATAATCTTTGTTGTTGACCACCAGATAAGGATGTTCCAGGCTCGTTAATTCGGTCTTTAATCTCAGTAAATAGCCCTGCTCTTCTCAAACTTTGTTCCACTAANTCTTCTAATTCATCGCTACTTTGAGTTAACCCATGAATCTTTGGTCCATATGCCACATTATCAAAGATAGACTTTGGGAATGGATTGGGTTTTTGGAAAACCATACCTACTCTTGCTCTCAATAAAACTGGATCTAACGACTTCTCATAAATATTTTCGCCATCAATCAAAATTTTACCGACCATTTTACAACCATCTATTGTATCATTCATTCTATTGATACATCTCAAAAATGTAGATTTACCGCATCCACTTGGGCCTATCAAAGAAGTCACTTTTTTTTCTGGAATGCTCAGTGTTATCTCATTTAGGGCCCTTTTATCATTATAGAACACCGATACCTTCTTAGATTCAATTTTACACTTTTCCATAAGTTACTACCACCTTTTTTCAAATTTAAACCTGACATATACCGCTATGGCATTCATCAAAATTAAAAAGCTTAATAAAACCAATATACCAGCTGCAGTAAGTTCTACAAATCCTCTGGCTGCAGTACTTTTCCACAAATAAATTTGCACTGGTAATACTGTTGCTGAATCAAAAATTGAACCCGGTGTGTCAACAATGAAAGCNACCATTCCTATCATTAATAAAGGTGCTGACTCACCTAGTGCTTGTGACATACCTATAATTGTTCCTGTAAGAACTCCAGGCATCGACAAAGGAAGAACATGATGATTTACTGTTTGAAACTTTGTTGCCCCGAGCCCAATAGCTGCCTCCCTAATTGAGGGAGGAACTGACTTTAATGAAGCACGAGTTGCTATAATGATTGTAGGTAAGGTCATTAAGGCCAAAACCATTCCACCTACTATTGGCGCCGATCTAGGAAGATGCATTACATTTAAGAAAATAGCCAGGCCGAGCAATCCAAAAATTATAGAGGGTACTGCAGCAAGGTTGTTAATATTGACCTCTATGAAATCTGTAAATTTATTTTTAGGAGCTAACTCTTCAAGAAAAACTCCTGCTGCGACTGCTAATGGAAATGAAAGAATAAGAGTTACAAAGAGGGTGAAAAAAGAACCCATGAACGCCCCCCAAATACCTGCTTGTTCTGGTTCAGTGGAGTCTGCTTTAGTGAAAAAATTATTATTGGCACTAAATTTTACTCTTTCCTCGGATTGCATTTTTTGAAACCATTCCAACTCTTTATTATTAATTAATCTTTCATCTTCAGGAAAATTTAACATCTCTGGATTCTTGTTAATTACATCTATTGTTGAAGATGCTAACAACCATAATTCTTTTTTTTGATTAATTATTGTCTTATCTGAAATTACTAATTTTGTTAGTCCATCTTCAGCAGAGTTAGAAATAAAAGAGGATAGTGCTATTTTTTCTTTTCTATCTGTTACTTCAGGAAAATCTTTTAAAAGCGAGTCACTAATTATTTTTATAAAGTTTGCAGACTTTATATCTGAGTCTTTTTTTGTATTAACTGGATCAATTACTTTAGGGTCAAAAAAAACATTCACTTTTATGTATGTACTCATAAATGCCTTTTTTCCCTCATTAAATATGGATGACAATATAATTAAAAGAAATGAAATTGCACATAGAATACCAAAGATCCCAAAGGACTTAAATATACGTTCAGATCTATGCCTTTTAGTTAATGTACTAGTGATTTTTTTATAATTGTCAGTCATATATTTCCCTATACTTTTTAACAATTTTTAAAGCATATAAATTTAATATTAAAGTAATAAAAAAAAGTGTAATACCTAACGCGAACGCCGCAAGTGTTTTTGCACTATCAAACTCTTGATCACCAACCAATAAGGTTACAATCTGAACGGTAACCGTAGTTACAGAATCAAAAGGATTGGCTGTGAGGTTAGCAGCAATTCCTGCGGCCATAACAACAATCATTGTTTCTCCTATAGCTCTTGAAACCGCTAATAATACTGCACCAACAATACCTGGAAGTGCGGCAGGTAAAATAACTTTTATGATTGTTTCAGACTTTGTTGCTCCCATTGCCATTGACCCGTCTCTTAAAGAATTCGGCACCGAACTTATAACGTCATCCGAAAGAGAAGAAATAAATGGAATAATCATTATCCCCATGACACCGCCAGCTGCGATTGCACTCTCAGATGCTATGCTAAAGCCGAATGACTCAGCTAAATTTTTTAGAAAAGGACCAACTGTTATGGCCGCAAAAAAACCATAAACAACAGTCGGAACTCCCGCAAGAATTTCAAGAAGAGGTTTTACAACAGACCTGAAACCCTTGTTGGCATATTCAGATAAATAAATTGCCGATAGTAGTCCAATTGGGATAGAAACTGACATAGCAATTACTGTGATAAGTAATGTGCCAGTAAATATTGGTATTGCTCCAAAAGAGCCTGAGCTAGCTACCTGATCTTCTCTTATAGCTGTTTGGGGGCTCCATGTTAGTCCAAAAAGAAAATCAAAAAGAGGAACCTGCTCAAAAAACCTTATAGCCTCGAAAATTAATGAAAACACAATTCCAATAGTTGTAATGATAGCAATAATAGAGCAAAAAATTAGAAGTTTAATATTCATATCCTCCACAGACTGTCTAGCTCTAAACTTCAATGAAACTTTTTTTAGCGTAAAAACACTTCCTAATAAGCCTAGGAATAGAATTATCAAATATACCATTGAGTTTGAACTTTGACTTAACTCGTTCATATACCGTGCTAAATCAATCAAATCTTTTTTGGTTCCAGGAAAAATATTTTGTAGATTTATAGATTTAACCGCAGAGATAATGAGTGATGGATTCCCTCCAAAAGAATTTAATAATTCATTAGGAATTCTTTTAAATACTAAATAATCAATTATGAATGGTTTGGATATGGTCCAGAAAAGAAGAATTGTGAGTGCCGGAAGAATAAACCAGAGCAGTACAAAGCGACCATAATATTGAGGTAATGAGGGAAGTTTTGGACCTTCTGTAACTTTTGCATTAAATTTTAATGCTTTATTAGTTGCAAACCAATGCAAGAAAATGGCACTAAAAGCAAATATTATAAAGAAGGCCCAAAAACCCATAACTCTATAATAATGTATTATTTCTTTTTTAATACATTTGAATCAAATTTTGCTAAAGACTTGCCATCTTTTTCAAATTTTGCTCTCTCACCTTCTGGCAAAGGAATAAGTCCTTTAGGGACTAGATATCCACTATTTCCAATAGCTTTGGATGCGGTGAACTCTTTTACATACTCTTTAACACCAGGTATAACAGCAGCATGAGCATTTTTCACATAGAAAAATAATGATCTTGATACTGGATACTTTCCAGATGAAATGGCTTCAAATTCAGGAAAGACACCATCAACTTTAGCAGCCTTTACTTTATCTCTATTCTGATCCAAGAAAGAATATCCAAATACACCAAGTGCACCTGGGTCAGCAACGAGTTTTTCAATAATTAAGTTGTCATTTTCACCAGCCTCAACGTAAGGACCGTCTTCTCTAACCCCCCTACACTCCTTTTTATAAAGTTTTTTATCCTTTTTTTTAAGGGCTTTACGACCAGGAAATTTTTTACATCCTCTTTCAATTGCAAGTTCGTTAAATGCATCTCTTGTACCAGAGGTAGGTGGAGGCCCAATAACAACAATTGGTGCAGCTGGAAGGTTCGGGTTAACTTCATTCCACATTTTGTATGGATTTGGTTTAACCGTATTTCCGTCTGGATCAGCTGGTACTACTTTTGCTAATGCTAAATAGATATCTTTTAGAGATAACTCAAGGTCAGAACCAGCCTTTGAATTAGCCATAGCAATGCCATCGTATCCTACTTTAATTTCAGTGATGTCGGTGACACCGTTTTCGGAACATTTTTTTACTTCCTTCATTTTTATTCTTCTAGAAGCATTAGTAATATCAGGGTGTTCTGTGCCTAGTCCTTTACAAAAAAGCTTAAGACCGCCACCAGAACCTGTTGATTCGATTACAGGTGTCTTGAACCCACTTGTTTTACCAAATCTTTCAGCTACAACAGTAGCAAAAGGATAAACAGTAGATGAGCCAACGATTTTAATTTGATCACGAGCAAATGATTCTACTGAAAAACCAAGAGCAACAGTTGCTGCCATTAGAGTGAATTTTTTCATATTTCCTCTCTTTGTTAAAGTTAAAAGGTTATTTATAAATGATTGTTTAATTAAAATTATTACAGTTTTGTTACAGATTTGTTACAATATAAGTTGATTAATTATTATTTAATTCTTTCAATGCTTCTAATATGTTTTTCACTCCCCTTTCATATGATTGGCCAAAGAGTAGNTAATTTTTTTTAGATTTTGGAAATATAACATTATTTGAAGAGTTGAGTTTTAGTTTTAAACTTTTTAAATTGCTATAATTCAATCTACCGGTGATATGGTGAGCGACACGTAGAAGTTGCCCAATTATTTTAGCTTTTAGTACTTCTTGATATGGTACTTTTGTTGAAACTGAATCAGCAATTTTATCTTTTAAATTATTGGAATATCTAAAATAAAGAATTAAAGAAAGTAAGTACTTATCACTGCGTTTTAAATGATAAAACGGATAATATAATACCCTTTCGAGAGCAAAAACTCTTCTATGTTCAGGATGAATAGAGTCAGCGATATTTGTAAACCAACAAGAAGATAGCAAGACTCTTTTTTCTATTTTTAGATAATAATTAAGTGGTTCGATCCAATCAAAAAGCTTTGATACATCCTTCTTTTTAATCGCTCCATTAGCTACTTTTTTGACTTGAACAAGAAATGGGTCCACTTGTTTATTATTTATTAAAGAGTATAAATAACCCTCTCTGATACCTGTGTTAGTAAAAAATAATTTTTTTATGTTAAATTTTTTAATTAAATTTTCAAAAACATAAAAAACATAAGGAATAGAAAACATTCTCGATTTTGTGACTTTACTAATTAACTTGTAATTTATATTAGGATAATTAAAAATCTCAGTTTTCAGATCATTAACAAATTCTTTTGCGCCTACTTCATAGTCTTGAATTGTTTTTAAATTCTCTTTTTTTACAAACATATGAAGTTTTGCAAGTGCTCTAAAAGATCCACCAACTGCATAGAAATTTGTAAAATCAACGTTTTCTATTTTTTTTAGTGAAGATTGGATATACTTTTTTACATTGTCATCATTGAAGTCTCCAACTTTTTTTAAAACTACATGACCAATGTTGAAAGATTCTAAAAATTTGATTTTATTTTTATCAACATGAGTAATCTCAAAACTTCCTCCGCCAAAATCGCCAACTACCCCATTGACCTTTTTATGCGAAAAGAGGACCCCCATAGCTGAATAAATACCCTCTTCTTCAGCTGTAAGGATTCTGATATCATAATCAAATTCTGTTTTAATACGCTCACAAATTAAATTGGAATTATTTGCAATCCTTAATGCAGCAGATGCAAAAATATGAAGGTTATCTTTTTTGATTTTTTTACATATTTGGAAAAATCTTCTTAGAACTTTCAACAAACTTTTTACTTTATTATCTTCGATTACCTTTTTAAACATTTCAGAACCCAGTTCAAGGGTTACCTTCTCATTAAAGATGATATTAGTTGAAAAATTTGGCTCACTAAAAACGACAAGTCTTACGGAAGAAGAACCAATATCAATGATGGCAACGGAATCATTTTTTATTTTCATTGCTTTTGAGCCTTGATCCTCTTCCAGACAAAGAGGGGTTTTTTATGAAATATTGGAATGCAGAAAAAGGATTAGACTTAGAAACTTTTTTTTCATAAGTTCCGTCTGGGTTTAAGGTCCAACTATTTAAATTATCTTTTAAATAAGTAATCATAATTTGCTTTAAAATTTGTTCATGAACTGTTTTATTAATTATGGGAATAAAAGCTTCAACTCTCCGCTCAATATTTCTTGTCATAAGGTCTGCTGATGAAATAAAAACACTGTTTTTTGATGATGGCATATCTTCACCATTAGCAAAACAAAAAATTCTACTATGCTCTAGGAACCTACCAATAACACTTTTTACTTTTATGTTTTCAGAAAATCCCTTTATACCAGGCCTTATGCCACATATTCCCCTAACAATTAGCTTTATTTTTACGCCATTTTGAGAAGCATTATATAATTTGTCAATTATCTCACTATCAATTAATGAGTTTACTTTAATCCAAACTTCAGCAGGGAGGCCTTTTTTTTTATTCACAATTTCATTATCTATTAAAGACACTAGCTTATGTCTGAGTAAAATTGGCGAGTATGATAATAAATGCATCTTTTTTGGCTCGGTATATCCCGTAATAAAATTAAATAAATTAAATGAATCTTCAACTAGTTTAGTTTCACAGGAAAAAATTGATAGATCTGTGTAAACTTTTGCGGTCAAGGGGTGATAATTTCCTGTTCCAAAATGCGCGTATGTATTTAATGTATTTTTTTCTTTTCTTGTAACTAGTGAAATTTTTGCATGTGTTTTCAGCTTTACAAATCCGTAAACAATATTTACTCCAGCTTTTTCAAGATCTTTAGACCATTTTATATTCTTCTCTTCGTCAAATCTTGCCTTTAATTCAACTACAGCTGTAACAGATTTCCCAAGATTTGAAGCTCTAATAAGTGCTTGTACAATCGGCGAATTGTCGCTTGTTCTATATAGTGTTTGTTTAATCGAAATTACATTTTCATCGTTAGCTGCCTGTTCTAGAAAATTTATAACTACATCAAATGTTTCAAAAGGATGATGAACTACAAGATCTTTATTTCTTATTGCTGCAAAACAATCACCATTAAAATCATTTATTCTTTGCGGAAATCTAGGCCTAAATTTTTTAAATTTTAATTTTTGCTCTCCTTGTTCAACAATTTCGTTTAGTGAGTTAATATCAATTAGTGATGAAATTCTGAAAATTCTCTCTTCATCAACTTTTAGTGATTTCTTTATAAATGAAAGTAATTTTTTCTCTACTCTTCCTTGAACATATAACGCTACAACTCTTCCTCTTCTCCTTTTTTTTAAAGCAGTTTCAAATGATAAAAGTAGATCTTCAGCCTCTTCCTCAAATTCAATATCACTATCTCGAATAATTCTAATTAATGTGAAGGCTTGTAGTTTGTAATCAGGAAAAATAAGATCGAAATTTCCTTTAATAATATCTTCCGATTTAATCCAACAATTTTTGATAGATAATTTAAAGAACCTTTGAAGTTTAGGAGGAAAAATTACTAATGAGTAGGATACTTTCCCTTTTTGATTTTTTAATGAACATACCATTGTAATACTTCGATTTGGTAAAAATGGAAAAGGATGAGCAGGATCAATTGCTAATAGTGTGAGGGATGGAAAAATCTTTTTTTTAAATATTTTTTGAGTTTCTTTTTTTTCTTTTTTTAAATCACGTGGTGTTTCTAATAGTTTTACATTTTTAGTTTCTAGTTCCTTCTTTAAAACTTTCCAACATGATTGTTGCTTTTTTAGAAGTGTTGTTAAGGACTTATTAACTTCATTAAACTGTTGCCTTATAGTTAGTCCATCAGCTGTTCTCTTAAATACTTTTTGTTTAATCTGTCGCAATAAGCCAGCAACTCTTACCATGTGAAATTCATCTAAATTATTTCCGGAAATTGATAAAAACCCTAGTCTTTCCAATAAAGGGTTCTTGTTGTCACAAGATTCACTTAAAACTCTCTGATTGAAATTTAACCATGATAACTCCCTATTGATAAACCTATATGGTTTATTATAAATGTTTTTATCAAATTTAGTTTCTGTTATTCTTTTTTTCATATCACACAAGAAAATTTTCCTATTTATTTAAAGATTATTTATTTTAACTTCTAAAATTTCTCATCGTTTTCTCTTATTAAATGGGTAAAGAAAAAGCATAAACCTATCATAATTGATGAAGTTATTAGGCTAAGTGTTAGGCCACCTAGTTGAAAAGTTAAACCTGATAAGATCGTACCTGCCAAACGACCTGTTGCATTTGCCATATAATAAAACCCAACATCAAGTGTTACATTTTTCTTTTTAGAAAACTTTAGTATCAAAAAAGAATGTATCGAAGAATTAACTGCAAAAATAAAACAAAAAATAAATAATCCAAGAAATACGATTAAATTTTTTAATAATTCTTCATTTATTACAGAAAAGAGTAATGTTAAAAAGATTACATTAAAGAAAAGGTAGCAAACCCATTTTTTGCAAATTTGAACAAGGTTAGGATCCACATTGTTTATCTTTAGAAATAGTTTTGGTGAATTAGCTTGAATCAATCCATAAAAGATCACCCACATTGCCATAATACTTCCAACAATATAAAATGCCCTCTGGTTGCTTTCTAATGAGCCATCTGAAAAAATATTATAAAAAAAAATTGGCAGTCCAACAACGAACCATACATCACGCGAACCAAACAAAAAAACTCTAGCGGCTGATAAAAAATTTATATTCCTAGATTTTGAAAAAACATCAGAAAATTTTACATCTTTTTTAATATTAAATAGATCATTCTTTAAGAGGACTAATGCTACAATTAAAATAAAAGAGACAATGACTGTCATAAAAATTAGAGATTTGTAGAAACCTAAAGTTGCCAATAATATAGATCCCACTAAAAACCCTAAACCTTTAATTGTATTTTTTGAGCCTGTTAAAACGGCAACCCATCTAAATAAACTCATATTATTCTCTGGAGCTAATAACTTTACTGCTGACTTCGAAGACATTTTCGTTAAATCCTTTGCAACTCCACTTANGCCCTGAACAATCAAAACATAAAAAACTGAAAAACCCTGACTCCAATTCTGATTTAGTTGAGATAGTAAGTAGAGTGAGAGTATCTGAATTATTAAGCCAGATATTAAAGTAAATTTAAGTCCAAATTTACTTGCCAACCACCCAGCTGTTAAGTTTGTAAAAATTCCAGCTAATTCATAGAATAAAAATAAGTATGCTAGTTGAATCGGAGAAAAACCATTTTGGTGAAAATGTAATAGAACCAGCATTCTCAAAGCTCCATCACTAAGCATAAACGTCCAGTAACTAGCTGTAACCACTAAATAAGAAAATTGATTATGTGATAAAGAGATCATAAAGTAGAACTAACAAAATCACAAATATCGACTATTCTCTTTGAATAAGCTATTTCATTGTCATACCAAGCATATACTTTTAGTTGCCTTTTATTTATTACCATAGTCGATTTAGCGTCAACAATAGCTGATCGATCATCATTAACATAATCGGTAGACACTAGTGGAGCCTCCTCATAGCCTAATATACCTTTTAAGTATGTTTTTGATGCCTCTTTAAAGAGATTATTTACTTGAGATTCTGATGAATCTACTTTTAGTTCAAATACACAATCAGTAAGTGAGGAATTCAAAATTGGGATCCTAACAGCAAGGCCATTTAATTTTCCTTTGAGTTCTGGATAAATTAGGGATATTGCAGTTGCACTTCCAGTTGTTGTAGGAATAATGGAATTAATTGATGATCTAGATCTTCTAAAATCAGTTCCAGGTCGATCAACTATTGTTTGAGTATTAGTTACATTATGAATTGTTGTGATTGAACCGTGAGCAATACCAAGATTATCATGAATTACTTTCACTATAGGTGCAAGACAGTTTGTTGTGCAACTTGCAGCGGTAATAATCTTATGGATTGAGGGTTTATATATTTTTTGATTCACACCAAAAACAAGGTTTGCAACTTCTTTTTCATTAATTGGGGCAGATACAATTACTTTTTTTACCCCTTTTTCAAAATAAGGAATTAATTTTTTTTGGGTTTTAAAAACTCCGGTGCAGTCTAAAACTATATCCACATTTTCTAACTTTAAATCTTCAATTTTGTTAAAGTTTGTGAAAATTATCTTTTTATCATTAATTACTAAAGTGTCATCATAATGTTCAAATTTTGCGTTCCACTTTCCGTGGATGGTATCAAATTCTAGTAAGTGTTTGTGAAGTTCAATATTTCCGACGGAATCATTAACATATAATATGTTTGCGTCTCTCTCTAAAAGAAACTTAAGAACAAATTTTCCAATTCTTCCTATTCCATTGATTGCATAATTTACCATAAGATAGCAGTATCGACATAATGTTACTAATTTATGACCTTCCTTATTATTTAAGTAATAAGTTAGTAAAATGAAAAATCACTCACTCTTCTATATTATGATATATAAAAGAGTGAATGAATAAACATATATTTTAATTACTTGTAGTTTTCACGTTTACATCAACAACTGGTTTTCTAAGGTCGGTTCTAAACGTATTGTTTTGATTATTACTTTTTTCTACAGCGCCATTTTTTTTAGATTCTTTTGGCTTTACTGCTTTGGTGCCAACGCTTGAAGAAGTTTTGGACTTTTTATTAGTTCCTTTAAGTTTAGATTTTAGTTTTTTATTAGTATTTTTTAAGCTTTTAATAGTCTTTTCTGGCTTTTTAAGCTTAGTTTTCAACTTCTTATTAGTATTTTTTAAGCTTTTAATAGTCTTTTCAGGCTTCTTAAGCTTAGTTTTCAACTTCTTATTAGTATTTTTTAAGCTTTTGATACTCTTTTTAGGCTTTTTTAGACTAGCTTCTAATTTTTTTTTTGCTTTAGTAAGTTTATTTGAATTCTTAGTTATTTTAACTATTTTACTTTTCAAATTCTTATTTTTTTTCTTGACTAACTTTAAACTTTTATCTTTATCATTTACATTTTTTCTCATTTCTAAAGCTAAACAACTTAAGCTTACGACCTTAGGTAGTTTCTTCGATTTCTTTAACCTTTTAAAATTCGTGCCGGTTAATTTAGAAAATTTCTTTTTCGAAATTTTGTTTTTTTTACCCCACTTATCCAGTTGGCTTGATTTTTTAAGTAATTGCATTTTTATTTCCTCTTATTCATAGTTAATATTGAATTTATAATACGAAAAAATTGCGCCGTGTCAAATTTAAACGCAATAATTTCGTAAATTTGTAACTTAATGTTTTATGAGTCGTTAAATAAAAGATCAATATCAATTTTATTTAAATCATAAGTTTCAAAGTCGTTTGATATATTTGACCAGTCATTGATTGAAATACAAAGGGATTTTTTCTTTTCAAGTTTTGTAAAATTATCTCCCTTTTGGTTTGAAACACTGAGTTTACCGTTCATTAATTTAGAGATATATGTGCAAGAAGTTTTTGATTTGAAAACTTGTGTATCACTCATAGCAACACTTGTTATATATCCATTGGAATCATATAGTGGCCCAATAAAGCTTACAAAAATAATGACCCAAGCTGTCATTTCTGTTTCTTTTTATTTGGTGATGTGGTCTTAAAAANAGACCTCCANAGCATAATATGCCCAAGCATAAATCACTCCATTTTAAGTTATCCACACGCAATAATTACGCATATTACATTATATGCGCATATCATACTTGTTTGTCAATAACTTTTTTTGGAAACTATTTTTCTATTTAGTTTGAAAGTGTTATTAATCTAAACATTATGAATAAGGTTTCTTTTAAAAAATGGAGAAAAAAAAATGGTTTTTCGCAACAACAAGCTGCAGATGTACTNGGCCTTAAAAGAAGAATGATACAATACTACGAAAAAGGTAAAAAAGGTGATAAAATTATACAAATTCCAAAGTACATACAGCTTGCTTGTGAAGGATTTGATTTAAAGAATAAAATAAAAAAGTTAATTAATGCAAAAGGAGATAGTATATGAGTAATAACTTCAGTTTAAGGGTAGGAGAATCTTTAGTTGCAGGAGGCCCTCCTGGTACAGCTGCAGAGCCAGAGGTTATAATTGGCGATCTAAATAGCGCATTCGGAACAGCATTNGCGACTTTACTTGGTAATCAGATTAAAGGTCATACAAAAGTACTAGCTATTATGAATACTGATATCATGGTAAGGCCAGCAACTCTAATGGTAAGTAAGGTAACAGTAAATAATGACAAATATACGAATATTTTGATGGGAACAGTTCAAGGGGCAATCGCGAATGGTGTACTTGATTCAGTCAGAGAAGGATATTTACCAAAAGATAAAGTTAATGACCTAGGTGTAATTGTTTCGGTTTGGTTGAATCCGTCAGTTGCTGATGATAAAGATCTTGATCACAAAATTTTATTTGATATTCACCGTAAAGCAACCACCAATGCTATCCAAAAAGCTGTAAATAATGAACCGTCAATTGACTGGCTGCTTGAAAATCAAGAGAAGATTATTCATAAATATTATCAAATGGGTCTTGATAAGAAAATATAACAGAGCCCCTAAATCTGAAATACACAGCTAAAATAGTGTATATACACTTATTTAAAAAATTAGATAAGCAAAAGGTACCCTACCTTAAAAAGTGTATATACACTGTTATTGCATAGATTCTGGAAAAAGGATAAAGGTATATGTTATGAATACAAAGACAAGAGCAACAAAAACTGCAGCACTCCCCAAGTCTTTAGCTCTTTTAGAGAGGTCGTGTTTTTCAAATGATATTCTATCGATAGCAGCTTCTACACTTGAATTTAAAAGTTCTATGGTAAGAAGAAAAAACACACTTCCTATCATAGCAATTTTTTCTAAGGTTGTTGCTGAGGAAAAGAGGGCAGTAGGTATTAGAATTAAAGATAATAGCAATTCTTGTCGGAACGCACTCTCTTCGTCAAAGGCAAACTTAAATCCAGATAGGCTATTTCTAAATGCTAAAAAAAGTCTTCTTAAACCTTTATTCTTTTTATGTGGGTTATCACTAACAACATAACTCCCAGGTTTAGAACGTCTAGTAGTTTGCAAATTAGAAAGAAATGTCTTTCCAACATTATCCCATCGAAATTTTTTGGCATAATTTGAAGGAATTTTTCTAGGTATTTTCAATGCTTCTTTAACTGCATTTTTAAGGTTTCTATCTAATACGCCAGCACCGCTTTTTCCAACAACGTTTTTCGGCGCTGCTACTGGATATGCAGCAACTGGAAGACCGCATGCCATAGCTTCTAATAAAACCAATCCAAAAGTATCAGTTTTACTTGGGAAAACAAAAACATCAGCTTTCTGATAAATAAATGGGAGTTGATTCTGGTTTTTATGTCCAAAAAATTTTACGTTATTATACTTTCTTTTTAATTTGGATAAATCTGGACCATCACCAACAATCCACTTTTCACAATCAATATCAAGCTTTAAAAATGCTTCGAGATTCTTTTCAACAGCCACTCTTCCAACATTTATAAGAATTGGTTTCTTCGATGGGATTTTTTTTCTCAAGTTTAAAGGNTTAAACATTGAGGTATCTACACCTCTTGACCAAATGGTAGTATTATAAATGCCCCAACCTTTGAGCTCATCGATAATATTTTTAGTAGGTGTTAAAACTTTATGTGCTTTTTTGTGAAACCACCTTAAATAAGAATAACCAACAGAAAGGGGTAGTTTAGTTCTTTTTTTTATATATTCGGGGAATCTGGTGTGAAAAGATGTTGTAAATGTCATACCTTTATGAACAAGCAAGTTACGCATAGCAAGCCCTATTGGTCCCTCTGTGGCAATATGCACGCAATCTGGCTTAAATTTATTCAAAAGCACTTCAATTTTACTTTTTGGAAAAATAGAAAGTCTTATCTCAGGATAAGTTGGGCATGGAAAAGTTTTAAATAAATTTGGCGTAATCATTAAAACTTCAAATCCTCGAGATTCTAAATACTCTTTTGTCCTAGATAGAGTATGAACCACACCATTTACCTGTGGGTTCCAAGCATCACTCGCAATACAAATTTTCATTACATTGAGGAAATAAGTTGTTTTTTATCATATTTTTTTAAGTGTAGAGTTTCAAAGTTTTTAGAGTAATCCAAAATTTCTAAGCTACCATCATGATTTTCTGCTAATGCAGTAAGAGATTCAACCCAATCTCCATCATTAGCATAAGTAATCCCATTAATTGTTTTGAGTTCAGCCTTGTGAATATGACCACACACTACACCATCATATCCTCTTCTTTTTGCCTCTCTAGCCATAACAATTTCAAAAGCAGTAACAAAGGAAACAGCCTTTTTAACTTTTAATTTCACATATTTAGAAATAGACCAGTAGGGCAATTTAAATAAATTTCTGATTTTATTGTAAATATCGTTAAGTTTTAAGAGTAATGAATATCCTTTATCNCCTAAGTGGGCAACCCATCTTGCNTGTTGCATAATACCATCAAACTGATCACCATGAATAACCCAAAGTTTNTTTCCATCAGCTGTAAAATGCTCAGCATCCTTTTGTATCTTTATATCGCCAAAATTTACTCCAATGTATTTTCTTGCTGCCTCATCATGATTTCCTGGAATAAAGACAACATTCACACCTTTTCTAGCTTTTCTAAGAAGTTTTTGAACAACATCATTATGGGCTTGTGGCCAGTACCATTTTTTTTTCAGACGCCAACCATCAACAATATCGCCAACCAAATAAATAGTATCACATCTAAGATTTTTTAAGAATTCAAGAAGGTATTCAGCTTTACAGCCATAGCTACCTAGATGTATGTCTGATATCCAGATCGTTCTATAGGACTTATTTAGTGCTGAAGATGAATCATCCATACTAAATCTAGTAGCAAGTAATTGTTTCAGAATTATTACAAAAATTCGATAAGGAAAAAAATTGATGCATAGTTATAGCAATATTTTATAAAGAAATATTATTTAAAGCGTTTCATGAATGTGTGATCGAACAGCTATTTAATTTTATAAGTTAAATTTTTACAAAAACCTAAAATCATATAGTTTAAGTTTATTATTAATTTCAGAAGAATAGCTATCTTTACTAATTTGCTCAGCTATTTTATCATAACAAAAAGAACAAGCATCTTTTCTATTTAAAAACGAAGAAAATTTTCTAGCTTTATGAAAATGAACGTTAACCTCACTTGCGCCTAATCCTAAAAATTTCCAAACATGAGAAAATAGATCCATTCCTCCAAACCAAGCCAAGTAAGGCTTGTAAAATTTATTAAGCGGGAGACCATCAAGTTTATTATAGGATATAGAAACTGGCTGAATGTAACATTCTTTTAGTTCATTATAGTCAACAATAGAAAATAAAGAACTCTTAAACTTAAGTACATTAGTGCCATCACTAGAGGTACCTTCTGGGAAAAGAAGTACACTTGTATCATTTAGAAGGGTTTTATTAATAAGTTTTATTTGATCTCTAATAAATTTAATATCATTTCTCTCCACAAATATTGTTTTTGCCATAACGCAAAGTTTATTGATTAATGGCCACTTTTTGATTTCTGATTTAGCTACAAAAACTGTATTTATTTGTGATCCATATACTATTATATCTAGATAAGAAATATGATTTGAAACGAATAGAGTATTTCTTTTCTGTGGCACACCTGAAATTTTAATTTTTATTCCAATTATGCTTACTAAACCTTTAAAAAAAATACGGAAGAAATAGAAAAAGAACCTTTTAGAAACTAGAGAAAATATTAAGTGGATTGAAGATATAAACAAAATCCATGGAATCATTACAATTAGTCTTGAAATAGATAGTATTGGTGAGTAGAGCATTAATGAATATTTTTTAAATAGAGATTAGAGTATTTTTTTAGCATTTTTTTTGTTTCTAAAACGATGAGCACATCAGTAGTATCAAACTCTTTATCTACAATTGCACCAGAGCCAACATATGCACCAACTCTAATGTAGGCTTTAATCAAAGGGGGGAGCTTTCTAAATTCTTCATTAGAGTTGAGCAACTTTTTGTCAATAGTTCTAAATTTTACTTTNAAGTTCCAAAGAGGTTTTGTTTTCAGGTATTGGGGCGATGAGTGAAAGTGTTTTAAATATGAAAGTTGATTTCTAAACAAGTTATGATTGCTAGAAGGAAAACTTGCACAACCAAAAACTATATCAACTTGATTTTTAACAATATAGGTTGCAAGGCCCCTCCATAAAAGTTTTATTACAGATCCATCTCTGTAATTTTTATGAACACATGACCTCCCTGCCTCCAAAAGAGTTAAAGATCTTTTTTTTGTAAGCTTGGAAATATTAAACTCTGTTTGGCTATAGAATTTTTGTGATTTNACAAATTTTGGTTTTAAAAGTAATCTATAGGTGCCGACTATATAATCATCAGAAATTGATTTATCAATTGCTACTAAATGATCACATGATTTGTCGAACTCGTCTGAATCGTATTTATTTTTATCTGATTCACCAAAAAAGCTTTCGTATCGTAGTTTCTTAACTTTGTANCATTAATTCATCTGTATCATCAATTATTCTCAATTCGATAGAACCATGATGGAAATTTAGTTTTTTCGATTTTATATGTGAGTTATTTTCTGTTTTTATTTTTTGTAAAAGTGGAGAATTCTTTGACCATTTTTTTACATAAATAACATTCCTAGCTACAAATTTAACCTTCTTAAGGATCGTTTTAATTTTGTCAACCTTTGGACTTAACNTTGGATCTTGANTACTTTTTTGTTTTTTTTTTTTTAATTGAAAAAGCATCTAAATTAATAAATTTTATTTTATTACAGTGTTGAATGTTAATTGGATATTTGTTTCAGTTTTATAAAACTTTTATGACAAATAATGTTTAGTTTTTAAAAACTATAAATCTTTAGGTTTTACATAAAAATTGATACTTGAATTCGATTTTCTTATTTTATCCCAATCTGAGCAGTTAAAACTAACATTGAAAAAGGCAGAAGTTGTATACTCTTCTTTAGCCTTTAAAAAGTACTTATTTTGACTTCCAAAAAAAAAATTTGCTATAGAGTCAGATAGTAAGGGTTCATGGGAAACTACTAATACTCTTTTTTTTCNTGCATGCAACNTGACGGTGNGAAAGATGTTAACGNCTGATGAGTAATATAGATTCTCTAAAAATTTGATCTTAGGCTTATTAGAAATATTNTCCAATAATAAATTTAGCGTTTCTTTAGTTCTTCTTGAAGGAGAGCAAAGAACTTCGTTAAATGGTATGTTTTTTTTTATTTCTTTAAGAAATTTCAAGATCTTTTTTGTTTTTTTTACACCCTTAGCAGATATAGGCCTTGCCATATCGTCTCCGTCATAATTGCTCCAATCTGATTTGGCATGTCTTATTAATGATAGGTTGAGCATAAATATAATTTAAAGATTTAAACTAAAATTTGAAGAAAAAAAAAGGGGAGCGTAAAGCTCCCCTTNTTATTACATCAGGAAGGAATACTTTTAGTACTTAAGATGTAATCTTGCTTGTATGGCAGATATCTCTGATGATGCATTACTTTGAGAGTTATCAGTCCCGTAATCACCATATGAATATTCAACCATGGCTCTAACATTCGAATTAAAATAATGGTTGAATCCAAAAGTATGAACTTGACCGGAACCACCATTACGATTTAATTCTGTACCATTTTCATCATAGTCTGTGGCATCTACGAACTCATACTGGTACTTGGGCATAAAACAATGAGCTTTACATTTAAAACCACTCAGTGCACCCTTTTTTG
>FUFK010068150.1_pt1 | contig 21330 bp, 7 predicted proteins | sample 1021851 | NCBI WGS metagenome assembly FUFK01 (sample SAMEA51879418, study PRJEB19060) | metagenome
GGGGGGCCAAGTCGGCTGGCTGGGTCTGTAGCTTAGTCAGGTAGAGCACCCGGCTCTTAACCGGGCGGTCGCGGGTTCGAACCCCGTCAGACCCGCCAAATCTAATCTGCCTGAAGGCTTCGTTTGATATGTGGATGCCCCGCCCAAGGGGCGGGGTTAGTATGACCAAAGAGACTTGGATAGGAGATGTTCGAGCCGGAAAACATGACGGTTCGAAGGTTGAATTGAAGGGTTGGGTTCACCGTTCCAGAGGTTCTAACAAGATTCGTTTCGTTGTCCTTAGGGACTCTACAGGAACCGTTCAATGCGTTGTAAAAAGGGACGTTGTTGGAGACGAATCCTTTGATGCCGTAAAGGATGCACTTATCGAATCCAGCCTAATTATTCATGGAAGCGTCGAAGCAACTGACCGAGAACATGGTCACGAGATTCAAGTTTCAGATTTACAGGTTGTTGGACCAGTCAATCCAGATAATCCATTTCCAATAACAGAATCCGCTATGGAACAAGCAGACGGGGGTGAAACGGAGTTCTTACTTGACAACCGNCACCTCTACCTTAGAACTAGTCGAATGACAACTATGCTGAAGATGCGTTCCACAGTTTTTGGCGCCATTCATTCCTATTTCCGAGATCGAGACTTCACGGAATATCAAGCACCAAATTTCGTTGCTGGCGCCGTAGAAGGTGGAAGCACTTTATTCGAGGTTCCATACTTTGGACGAAAGGCCTACTTGACTCAATCTTGGCAANTATATGCCGAGGCCGCAATGCCTGCATTAGAACGCCTCTACACAATNGCGCCATCATTCCGAGCTGAGAAGTCCAGAACACGCCGCCACTTGACTGAATTCTGGCATGCTGAGATGGAAATCGCTTGGGGTTCAAATGACGATGTGATGGTTCATGGTGAAGGCGTGGTTCGTAACATAGCACGTACATTGTTAGATGAGCATTCAGATGATTTGGCAAACATTGGTAGAGATTTGGATTTAATTTCCAGATATGCAGACAATCCGTACCCAAGAATGCGTTACGACGAAGCTGTTGAAACGCTTCAAGGAATGGGAGTGGATATTGAATGGGGACAAGATCTAGACTACTCTAAGGAAAAGGTCTTGACTGAAGATTTCGAAGTCCCTCACTTCCTCACTCATTACCCTAGAATCGCCAAGCCATTCTATCATCGCCCTGATCCCGAAGACCCCAAATATGTCCTGTGTCATGATTTATTGGCACCAGAAGGATATGGGGAAATTATTGGCGGAGGGGAGCGAACTTGGTCCGAGCCAGAGATTCTTGATAGAATCGATGAAGAGGGCACCGACAGAGAGGCGTATGAATTCTACATCGACATTCGTCGTTATGGAGGAGTTCCACACGGTGGATTCGGACTTGGAGTCGACCGTGTATGCGCTTGGCTGACAGGCGCTGATCACATCCGTGAAGTCATTCCATTCCCTCGAGATAGCCGTCGAGTAACTCCATAATCGACACCTTCGGTGTCGTAAGGGAATTTGCTAACACTCATACCACAGGCCTTGCTCGCAGAGGTATGGCCGAGTGGGAGACTATCGATCTTGCAAACCCTACCGAGGAGCACAGAATGCTTCGTGAGATGGTGCGAGATTTTGTTCGTGAAGAGGTTGAACCGCAAGCATTGGAATACGACCGAGAAGAGAAATTCAACCTTGACTTATTTCGTAAATTAGGTGAATATGGTCTGCTAGGAATTTCTGTTCCCGCAGAGTATGGCGGCTCGGGAATGGATGCTACTTCAGTTGCGATCATAAATGAGGAACTAAGTTACTCAGACCCTGCATTTTGTCTTGCATACCTAGCCCATTCACAATTGATGGTGAACAATCTCGCCTTCAATGGAACAGAGGAACAGAAGGCGAGGATTCTGCCCAAGGTCTGCAGCGGGGAATGGGTCGGTTGCATGGCGATGAGCGAGCCAGGATATGGAACTGATGTTCTAGGAATGCAGACTACTGCTCAACAGAATGTAGACGGAGACTGGGTCATTAATGGCCGGAAAATGTGGATTACTAATGGCTCGATTGACGAGGAAGGTACTCCTGCCGATGTGTGTTGGTTGTATGCAAGTACTGGAACGGATGCTAAAGGTCGAGCTGAAATTACTACCTTCCTAGTGGAAAGGGACATGCCAGGGTTCAGCGTAGGTCAGAAAATCTACGATAAATCAGGCATGAGGGCGTCGAATACTGCAGAATTGGTCTTCGACGATTGTATTGTTCCTGCTGAAAACATCGTTGGCTCACCCGGTGAATCGATGATCCATATGATGCGTAATCTAGAGTTGGAAAGGATAGGACTTGCAGCAATGGGGTTAGGGATTGCCCGAAGGTCACTAGCGGCTATGAATCAATACGCCAGTGAGCGAGAAGCATTCGGTCAAGAAATCAGGGATTTCGGACAAATTCAGCGCCATATTGGAGAGTCCTGGGCAGAGTATCGGGCAATGCGTGCTTACATCTATGAAACTGCTAGAAATACAGACCTCTCAAAGTCAGGAAACAGGTTAGATACGGACGGTGTGAAATTATTCGGCACCACTGCCGCGAAAAATATCGCAGATAGGGCGATCCAAGTTATGGGTGGTTACGGCTATGTTGGTGAATACACTGTTGAGAGACTTTGGAGAGATGCAAAGCTCCTTGAAATCGGTGGCGGCACTTTAGAATCTCACCAGAAAAATATCACCCGAGATTTGGCTCGAATGCCGGAAAAAATCGAAGAATGAACTGTCTTCATTAATGGTAGTCCCGCCCGGATTTGAACCAGGGTCCCCAGGACCAAAACCTGAGATGATGGACCGCTACACTACGGGACTATGACCCCGCGGTCGAGTGTGACCGCTTTGGACTTGACGGGCCGTGAAACCGCAGACTACAATAGAGTTCGTGCTACCAAAGGGAACATGCGTCAGCGCCTTGCGATGTCGTTAGTTATGTTGATGTTGACATCTATGATGTCATATGGCATAGTCGTTAATCAGAACGATGGGGCTGAGTATTATTCCAAGGTAAACTCAGAAACAAGTGAATTCATTCAAGATTCAAGAGATGTTTTTGTCAATCCAAATCCATGGATAGAACCTACCCTCTGGGACCGGGTTTATTCAGGGCAAGAGAAAATTCGTGTGACAGTAATCAGTCATTCGTTGAGAGAACTAAATGCATGGCAGCATAAACACGGGCAAATTGAGACTCAAACAGCTGCATTCGATGGGCAACAATTGGTTGTGACCGACTCACCAGATGGCATAATAGATCATCGAACATTTTGGTTAGAGTCAAATTTGTTTCACAAATTATCTGCAGTAGCAGGAATAATCGGTATCTTGGATGCTGAAAACTCACCAGAACCATACGACACAAATCCACTAAGTTACGGAGAAAACCAACCAACTTCTGTTAGATCAGGAGAAATACATGGGGCAATCGATGCATGGGAGAGAGGATACTCTGGCGAAGGCATAATCGTCGCAGTGGCAGATTCTGGAATTGACTTCGCCCATCCGGATTTGGATGGCACCCAGGCTAGAATTCAAGATGGCAACCAACACGATGGCTGGCCAATGATGTTCGACCATAATTCGATGTATTACTGGCTAGTTAATGGTGAAGCATATCCGGAACGAAACACCTGGTATGCAGATACATCTACACTCGATTACGACAACGATTCTGATGGAGTATTGGACAACTCAGGTCACATCATTTCCGGACTCCCTAATTCAACTTCAGGAGTTTATCACTTAGGTGAACACCCAGATTCTACTTTGAGAAGCCAAATGGGTGGTGATGTACCGATTTTAGTCATCGATTCTATTAGTAACGGGACATATGATATTGTCATCCCTGACATCAATCGTAATGGTAATTTCAGCGATGATGAATGGATGGTTAAGGGGAATGAAACCGCAGGCTTGGATGAAAATGGAGATGGAATTAGGGATGTATCTGCAGGTTTGTTATATTGGATATCTGATGGAGTAAATGGCGTACCCTACGGGGAGGTATATTCTGCAAGGCATGGTTATTCCGACCGCATTGCAGGCGCGGGTAACCTCACATTGTTCATGCTTGATTCCGGAAATCATGGGACCCTATGCGCTTCAGCAGTAGCGGCCCAAGCTCAAGTAAACAATGGGGCTGTTCTTGGAATGGCTCCCAATGCTACAATCGCTAGTATTGGTAATCACTACTCCGGAGGTCATTCTCTTGACGGTTGGAGGTGGATAGCGGAAGGAAACGATGGAGATCCCAGCACATGGGATGACCAACCTCACATCGGTTCGTTTTCATTTGGTTATTCTAGTGTAGACGACTCGGGTGCAGATTCATATTCTCTTTATCTTGATTGGCTAACTCGAATTTACAATAATCAGACACATTACGCGGTTGCGATTGGAAATGGTGGACACGGCTATGGAACTGTGAAAGTTCCAGGGGCAGCACAAGGAATATTCTCGGTTGGAGCTTTTTCAAGCCGTTCAAACATGCTATGGGGGCAAAGTGCCCCATGGAATAATCGTGGCCCCAATATCGTTGGTAGGATGGATCCAGATATCGTTGCTGTGGGTTGGTCTGCAACCGGTGATATACCTCTCAATACACGCAATAATGGTAATTCAGCAACTACTACTTGGGGCGGAACAAGTCTCGCTACTCCAATCTCTGCGGGTCTGATGGCAGTGGTTGAGGAGGCTTGGCTCACGAATCACGGTGATTTACCCAAATCTCAGGAATTTAGGGACTTTGTTTTAGCAACCGCCGACGATAGGGGTTACGATCCATTTGTTCAAGGAGGGGGTTGGTTCAATGCAAGTAGGGCAACTGCAACCTTGGATGGGGAAAATGGAACTTGGTCAGTAACTCCGAGCCAATGGATGACAGGCACCTTTCAAGGCGAACATCGAGATGCAAATATCAACGTAATTTATCCTGGTGAATCTCAGACAGTACCGCTTGAATTAACAAATCACGGCGATAGTCCGCTTGATTTTGTGATTTCTCCAGTTAAACACGAAGCGCTGGCTCACGAAGTAGGTCAGTGGCTCAGTATTGGTAACGGTAGTAGCGATGGAGAAAACAATACTTGGGATGGTTATCAAGGAAATAGGCCTGACTTACTAATTCCAATACACGTCAATAATACGAGCTATCAATTGCCTGCTCAAACTAATCTTGTAAGAGGAAGAGCGGTTATTGAATACGCAGCTTTTGATGGTGATTTAGATCGTTCATCAAACGAACGTATCGAACTTACACTATATCGTTGGAGTGACGATGATGGAGATGGGATTTGGGTCGGTGACGAAGATAATGATTCAATGGTTGATGAGGTAGATTGGACAGAATCCTCTGAATTTGATGCCTATGGTACATGGTATCATCACGGTCCTCAGGCAGAATTCCGAGTAGGATTGCCATTCGAAGACATGGAAGATGGCTTATTCTTAGGGGTTTCAAGAAAGGACTCATCTTCCTCAGGTTTGGAAAATGTCAGCATAGAATGGGATTGGACAGCCTTNGGTCCAGTAAGTGACAATTGGATTACCCCCCGTCCAACAGGAGAAGGTCCACCTCCCTTTTGGACAATAGTGCCGAACTCAACTACAACTTACAATTTCACGGTTAATGTTCCTTTAGATGCTGAACCCGGGCTGTATCAACATGGCTTGGTGATCAGTAGCTTTGGACACGGTATGTGGTCATCACCCTTACATCAGTGGACTCTGCCAGTTGTCACCAACGTACCCTATACAGCACCTATCGATATTATACCTCGCCCATTGGACGGAAATGTATCAAATCAGACATTGTATTCCGAATCATGGATTTCAGGCGCACAACGATGGAGTTGGAGAGCTGAATCTGGTGATTGGCGAATAATGACGGTTGATTGGCCAGAGGATCTAGATACAGGAGGAACCGCAATAATCGACGTAGATTGGGACGATAATCCATACACAGATATCGATGTATTGTGGATGTCTCAAACTCCTCATGGTTATTTCGAAGATGACCCAATCGCTTACGGAAACTCGACTTTCTACATCGAAGAACGCTCGATAAACAATCATCGAGGCTCAGGACGACATGATTGGGGGACTTATACTGGAGAATCTAGAGAGGTGTTTGCTGTTCCTGTTTCTCCCGGAATCCATCAGATGGCTTTGCACACAGCTCATCATGGTGTTACCACTAATGATAACCCACTGAACATTTCCGTTGGCTATGTNGCAGCGGAACGTTCTGCGTTCCACAAAGTCGTTACCGATTGGTCGGAATCTAGTGGNACTGAAGATATNCATCTGGTTTCTACCGTTCCAATACCNCTNCAGAGTATCGAATCCTATGGTTGGACTCAACCTATCAATTTCNATAACGAAACTGCATACCAAGATGATTCAGGAGATAAGATGAGTGCTTCATGGTGGCATAATTTCTCGATACAAAACGCCACAGAATTGAGCATAACGATGGATGCATATGAAGAAGCTGATTTAGATCTATATTTGTTCAGGGATGACGATGAGGATGGGGTGTTTGAGTCTAANGAAGAATTAGATCGNTCTTGGAGTGGNACCAGTTCTGAAAGTATAGAANTAGACAATCCTGAAGATGGAAATTACTCCATTGCGGTACACGGTTGGTCGGTTAGTGAAAGCGTACAATTCTGGATAGACGTCGAGATAATTGCAGGAACTGCATTAACCGTACTAAATGCAACACCGCTCAATCAAAGCCAGATTATTTCACAATGGCCCAATGGTTCTGAGGCTCTGGCTGGTGGACTACCTGTGGACGCATTGGAATTAGAATTAGAATACCAAAGCCCACCTTCTGAAGGCTTCTGGGAAGGTCACATAGAAGTCACGTTGGAAGGCGGAATTCCAATTAGGATGCCATTCATCTATGAATTGGTAGATTTAGAACCTGAATTAGAATTTGTTACACCTGAAAACCTAACTCAAACTAATGTTATTTTACCAATTTCACTGCACGCAAAGGATATTGGTAGCGGATTCAATTTGTCTGATTTGACATGGGCCGGCTTGGACAACAACACTAGTGTACCGAACGCAACCACTGTCGAAGCCACTTTGTCGAATCTATCATTGATGGACATTACATCGACTTGGAATTCGCGAAATCATAGTACAAATTTGACATTCAGAGAAATTTGGATTAATTCGACTTTACCAGCTGCTGAGCAATGGCATGATTACGTCGCAAGTATTGCTGATATATCTGGCCGCCAAGCGTTGGATTGGCTNTCTGTAAAGTACGACACAACCGCTCCAATTTTACTCGTCTCAGATATTCCAGTTATCACAAGTGAATCACTACTTGAGATTTCAATACAGACGGAATGGGATGCTGAATTATCGTACAATGGTCAGATTCTTGAAACCAATTCAAGTGGGGAATCTAACCTAATTATCAATCTCGATGAGTCACAGGAACTAAATTGGTTGTATCCTCCAAATAGTTCTTTTAAGGGGCCAAAAAGTGGTTATTTAGTTCAGGGGAATAATACATTCTCAATCAGTGTACAAGATCCAGCAGGAAATGCTTTCAATCGCTCTTTTGAGGTGGTATTAGATACCACTAAGCCGGAAATCATTTCATCATATTTATCTTCTGGATATTTTGACAATATTTATGAAAATTGGAATTTTGAAAATATTTATGAAAATTGGTCTTGGTCAGGGCCAACTCTAAATCTTACAGATTCTTTGTTAAACTTTGAATTCACACCCGATATACAATCTATTTGTATAGATTTAATTACCACTTCTTTTGAAGTTGTTTTTGAAAAGTGTAAATTTGAATCATCTATTTTTGTAACTCAACAAAATCAGGGTCCAACTTTCACTAGCCATAATTCAGAACTATTTAACGAACCATTTTTCCTTGAATTAGGTAATTTAACTGATGGCGAGTATTATTTTGAAATTGAATTAATCGATTGGGCGAATAATAGTAATTTCTACACCTATCCATTAGTATTAGACCGTACCTTACCTGAGGTTGATTGGGACATTAGTCCTTCCAGCGATGGAACTCTATCCGATCACCGATTGGGGCTTTCTTGGACTAGTTCTGAAAACATTGAACTTGAATTCCAGCACAATGGAGTATTGATTTCCGAATGGAATGCAAGTTATGGCGGGCATTTCTTTGAATTGAATTTCACTGGAGAACATGAATTGTGCATAATTGCTTGGGACTCAACAAAGGGGCAGTTAAACGAAAATCATATTTCTGAGTGTAGAACATTCATCCTTGAACCGTCTCTATACGCTTCAGCAATTTGGGCCAATTGGGATGGCACAGTTGTTGGGACAGAGATGGTAAATCTAGCATTCCAACGTGGGCCTGATCAATGGGCTAATGTTACTCACGTGCCTCTGGGTAGTGATGTCGGCGATTTACAACCGACCTACAGTTTTGAACCGGGCGCGAATTTCATCGATGTTGATTTACAGTTAGGTGAGGGTGTGAATGAATTCTATCTCGAAATCTATGCATTAGACCATGTTCAGACATATTGGCTCTGGGTGGAGAGAGATACAATTACTCCTGTAATTGAATTGTATGAAATTACAAACCGAACTAGCAATCTTGAATCTGTTCGTATGATTGAGGGAATTTGCGAGCCAAGAGCNAGTGTAACGGTTTGGACAGAAGTTTCCACAACATCGTTCGTTTGTGGAATTGAGGGTAACTTCAGTTTACAATTGGGAATACCAGCTAATGCATCTTGGCACAAAGTAGAGGTGACTACTGTTGACCTTGGTGGCAATACAAACGCGACTAGCATAGAAGTTCTCTATCAGGAATGGCTAGATTGGGCTATCGACGATGCAGAGGCTGGAGGCCCAATTTTGTATTATGGAATAGGGGTTCTTATCGCACTAATCGCTGTAATCGGTCTGACTGTAATTCTAGTTGGTAGGAAGAAGGCAAAGATCCGCGAATCTGAAAACACTCTAGACACTGCTTCGGATTGGATTAATGAGATAGTTGAGGAAACGACGCCTCCTGAACCGGAATTGCCTCCTGAACCTTTACCGGAAGAGGAGGAATTACGTGCTTGGGCAAGAGGGGAAAGAGAGGTCCAAGATTGGCAAGATAGAATTCCAGATGATGATATTCTAGAGCTCAAGTGAGAATTGATTGCAAGCGAGCCTTCATGGACAACCTAACACCGCGAGGGAGCATGGGCATTGAGAGAATAGCCGTACTCGGCGCTGGTCAAATGGGAAATGGCATCGCACAAGTAGCAGCATGTGCCGGATATGAGGTAGTAATGATCGATATCAAGCAAGATTACTTGGATAATGGTCTAGCGGCTATAGAAAATTCGCTCTCAAGAGTAGTCAAGAAAGAAAGGATGACTCAACAAGATGCCGATGTGGCAATTTCTCTAATTTCCACCTCGACTGAAAAAACATCAGCATCGGATGCTGATTTAGTCGTGGAAGCGATTCCTGAAATCCCGGAACTAAAATTTTCTACTTTTACAGAATTAGATTCAATTTGCAAGCCGGAAGCAATACTAGCGAGCAATACTTCGAGTATTTCCATTAATGCGATTGCCGATGCCACAAATCGTCCAGATAGGGTAATCGGTATGCATTTCATGAATCCCGTTCCTGTAATGAAGTTAGTAGAGATCATCAACGGACAAGATACATCATCCGAAGTTACTGAATTAGTAGTCGAAGCAAGCGAAAGAATGGGTAAGGTGCCATTAGCTTGCAATGATTCACCTGGTTTCGTCTCAAACAGGATACTTTGCCCGATGATTAACGAGGCTATTCTCGCCTTAGAAGAAGGGGTTGCAGAACCGGAAGCGATAGATGGAATCATGAAACTTGGAATGAATCATCCAATTGGCCCCCTTGCTCTTGCTGATTTAATTGGTTTAGACACGATTTTGCATATCATGAACGTGCTTCATGAGGGATTTGAGGGCAATCCAAAATACGCTCCTTCTGATCTATTGAAAAATATGGTTTCAGAGGGTAAACTAGGCCGTAAATCCGGTGAAGGGTTTTACAGTTACTCATGATTTGTAAAAAAAACCCATATAGATGCCTTATTTTCCGTTTATGGTCTAAAATCGGGTGATTTGAAGATTGAATTCGATTTAGTTCAATAACTAACGATTTTGATACACGGAGCGGTATGATTATATCAGTCACATAGTGTGGTCACTTACAGTGACGCCCATGAACACCAAACTTGTTCGTACAATATCGATTGCCCTACTGATGATAGTATCAACACAAATTGCCATGCTGGACACAGACGTTCAGGAGAAGTTGGACGATAAAGTGATGATAGCATCTGTCGTTTCCGTCCCAGCTTCGGGATGTCTCGGTGATGATGCATGTACCGGAGTAGATGCCGGTATTACAATGGCCGATATAATCGACCTAACCCCTGGTGTCACATTCACGCCTTCTGCAACAGGAACAGATACCACATTCTCGGCGTCTCTGCCAAGTTATGGTTGGGGGGCAACTGGAAATGATATTTACATGCTCAGTGTACCTTGGGGGTATTCCGTTGAGGCAATAACCACTTGGGAAGACACTCCTGGATCCGGTACATCGGTTCAGGATTTGATCTACATCACTGGAATCTACACATGTGACACCTTCGACCTTGGGCTTTACGGAGGTATCTCATCATTTACTTCAGATTGTGGCGTTGACGATAACTACGGAAGTTCTTGGGGCGGTAGCCCAACAATGTCCGGAGATTCAGCATCAACAATTGGAACAGATGTCGGTGGGCAAGACATCTTCATCCAAATTTACTGCTGGGACTGCGGTTGGTACTCCAACCCTCAGATTACTGAATATGATTTGACAATCCGAGTAACTCCTTCCGATGGTGGAGAGGGAGATTACGGTTCTTCGACTTCCAGTACCACAACTCCTGATCCGACTCTGTATTCCTGCGATCACCCATCTGCTACTGCAACTGAGTGCCTCGAACAACCGAATCTAATTGATGAGTTCCACACTAACTTCACTGGATTCGTCACAGGTTACGATGAGGGTGGGTCAATGCCTTTCGACTCGTATACCATCGATATACCAGCAAATCATGACGCTACAGTAAGCTTGACTATAGATTGCTACGCTGACTGCGATGCTTACTATTACCAAAATGTATACCTATTCCTAGATGGTGACGCCAGCTATTACAGCCTCAACACTGGAACATTTTACAATCCAGGAGCTGGATTTGGCAACACAGGTAATTACATCCTAGACCTTCCTCTGTACGGGTTTGTTGGGTCGGTCTACGATTCAAAGACGTTCATAATCGCAGGATCCGCTGCTGATACCTTTGACCTTCAATTCAGAGCACCCTCACCATATTCAACATCTGCAGGATTCACATATACCGTATCTATCGAATATACACCTGCTGCTAATGCTCCATGTGCGACATCCAACGATGGAGGCTCCGGCCTTGATGCACCAGACGAGGGTCCTTTAACAAGTTCAGAACAAACAATTATTGTAAATGGCGGGCTAATCACAGGTACAATCTGTCAGGATTATGATGACGAAGATTTCTACCAAGTCCACGTTCCTTCAGGTCAAGGTGTATTCGCTAGCCTAGAGTGGGATGATTCCGACGACGAATCATACCCAGGTCTAGACTTTACAATGACTGTGAACGATGGTTCATCTCTACGTTCGGTAATGTCCGCTACAAAGGACGATGCTACAATTCAATCAGTATCCACTAACACCAGTGGATTATTTATGCCAGGGACTATGGCTCGAGATCTTGAATGTTCTTTGGAATCATTCGGTTCTGGTACTGATTCCTGTCAGGTTACTCTAAACACAGGAGATATGCTTGACATCGAACTAGATACGAGATCTTGGGGGTCCGAGGTCATGGTCACCATCACCGAACCAGATGGCACCTCCACGCAATATGGACGCAATCCAGCAATTCCAGTGAATGGTGGTTCAATCTATTTCGCCACTAACGCTTACTACGATTTAGCGGCGTGGGAATGGACAGCACCTGGAACGTACACAGTATCCGTTACTGACTCATACGGCGATGGATGTACATGTACAGTATTCGCTTACCGAAGCTACGCGCCCACTCAGAATGCTAACGACGTAGTATTTGCTGTAGAGGTCGATGGTCTTCCGGAAGATACTGTAGTTAACTATACAATCAACTACGAATTCTTCAACGTCTTGATGCACCAAAACGTGGTAATCCCTGACAGCGCTGCTGGTGCAGATACTACCAGTACAGCACCAGGTATGTTGTACTCCACTAACTACTCCTACACAGGATACTTGCACGATGCATGGGATTCTGAGGACTTCTACGAAATATTTGTGCCAGAAAACTACGGTATTACAGTAAATGTTGTCAGTGATGTGAAGAACGATATAGACTTGTATTCGTCTTTCGGCGATAATACCGGTGGGGCAGATCCAGCGGGACCAATTACAATGGTGTACAATTCAGTATTCGGCGGTTCTACCGAAACTATCAGGCTGGAATCAGTAGTGGGCTCTGGAATGTACACAATGAATGTACAAATGTGGACTGTTGACATGGGTCCCGACGCAGGGCAAGATGATGCTGGAACAGGTGGAGATGCTGCTGACCATCATCTTGACTACGGCGCCAGCCAATGGAATCTTGGTGGAATTAATTTCGCTGACGGTACAATGGCAGACGGAAGTGTGACTTGGCTAAACGGGTCAATGATGAACGCTACAGGAGTGCCTGTTGACGCTACTGTGAGCGGAACAATAAACCACGTATGGGATCGAACCGACGCATACAGATTAGCCATTCCAGCCGGTTACTATGCGAACATTACAGTATCTACTGATGGTGGGGAAACCACCGATACAGTAAGTGCCACAATCTTCGAACCTAGTTCGTATTCGAATGCATACACAACTGGAAATGAAGGAATCGTCTCTTACATTACGAACTTCGGTTCAGACTTGGAGTCTCAAACCACACACTTCAACGAGGGTAACTTCGTTTGGATCAATATTTGGTCCTATACTATGGTAGGAGATGTCGATTTCGATTATGATATCAGCGTTGAGTGGGACGATATTTCGAACCTACCTTGTGCAGATGATGACGCAGGAACATGTATGGATGCTCCTGACATATACCTTGATTGTCTACAACAAGGTGACTGTGATGACGGATTAATGTTGAACAGCACAGTTGGAGTCAATCACACAATCACTGGATGGGCACACAGTGCTCTAGATTACAGAGACTTCTACAACTTCAATATCCCACAGGATTATGGAATTGAGATAAACATGTATGCGCCTACAACAACATACTACGCNATGACTCTATACGACTCAACTGGTAGTTACATTGACGCATGTTACGACTGTGATCCAGATGACGTGAATACAAACAACAGTGCTTCCTTCGATGGTGGAGAAATCGTAGCATTGTACGTGCGAGCCAGCTCATACCACAACTATGAAACACAAGGATACACGATATCTTACTTTATCTTCACACTAGACACAGATGGAGACACATGGCTAGATACCGAGGAGACAGATTGTGCTGCAGCATCCACAACAGGTGCTGTGTATGATCCATTGGACAACACAAGCTTCCCGCCTGACAATGATGCAGACGGAATTTGTGACGAACTAGACCCTGATGACGACAACGACGGAATCGATGACACACTAGATCAGTTCCCATACGATGAGAATGAATCTGGTGACCTTGATGGTGATGATATCGGTGATAATAGCGACGATGACATCGATGGCGATGGCTGGCTAAATACTGATGAAACCAACTGTCTAACAGATGGGTTTGATGCTTCCAGCGTTCCAGCAGACATGGACATGGACGGAATTTGTGACCCTCTAGACCTAGATATGGATGGAGATGGAGTTACCAACGATGCTGACTACTACCCAACAGATGGTGGTGCGAGTGCCAACACAGATGGTGATGAATACCCAGACGAAATCCATCCGGGATGGACTGAAAACGCTTCAGCATACTTGTACGACCCAGATAATTCAGTCTTCGAAACTACCTTGATGACAGATACTGATGACGACAATGATGGTTATTTGGATACTCACGAAGTAGATTGTATGTCTGACCCATTGGTCTCTACAAACGTACCAATCGATTCAGATGGCGACGGTATTTGCGACGTAAATGACGATGACATAGACGGTGACGGTGTGTCGAATGATGACGATGCATTCCCACTATCTGCTTGTGCCGCTGTAGATACGGATGGCGATGGATACCCTGACTCTCTAGTCGCTGATTGTGTAACTAACCTCGTAGAAGATCTAGACGACGATAACGATGGATTCAGCGACGTTGTTGATGCCTTCCCTCTAGATGTTACAGAGTGGTATGACACTGACATGGACGGCATTGGTAATAATGCGGACCTGAATGATGACGGCGACGCATGGACTGACTCTGAGGAAGAGGACTGTGGAAGTGACTCATTAGATGGTGACTCAGTTCCTAACGACTACGATGGAGACATGATTTGTGACAAGTTAGACACAGATGATGACGGCGATGGTGTTGTTGACACGTTAGACGCATTCCCATTCGACGCAACCGAGTTTGCTGACAACGATGGTGACGGCCTAGGCGACTACGCTGACAGCGATGACGACAACGATGGCTGGTTGGACGATACTGAGCCAAACTGTGGAACTGACTCAATGGATGCTAACTCCGTTCCTGCTGACAATGACATGGACGGCGACTGCGACATCTCAGACCAGGACGACGACAATGACGGAGTCTTGGACATCGATGATGACTTCCCAATGAATCCAACTGAGTTCAATGACCGTGACGGCGATGGAACTGGCGACAATGCTGACAACGACGATGATGGTGATGGGTGGCTAGATACAACAGAAATTTTGTGCAGAAATGCTGCCGGTGGTGTTGGAGATCCGAACAACGCATTAGTATTCCCAATTGACAACGAAACCGATGTCGGGCCTGATGGTGAATTCGGTACAGAGGACGATACAATAGTCGGAGACGGTGTTTGTAACGCTCTAGATCCAGATGATGACAACGACGGAGTTCCAGACCCAGCAGTATACGTTCTAGATGCCGATGGCGTCTGTACAACCTGTGAGGATTGGGAGGACCACTTCCCGTGGGATCCAACCGAGCAATTCGATGGGAACAACGATGGAAAGGGAGACAATGCAAACAAGTTGAGCATTATCGATGATATTTCCGACGACCCTGTACCATTCCTTGGAATAGGATTCGTGATCGCTCTTCTAGTCGGATTGGTTGTTAGAACCGCTGGCGGTCGTGAAGAAGCCGACGAATTCGATGACTACGACGAGACAGAAGAATTCCTCGACGAAGCAGACGAAGAAGACGAAGAAGAGATTGAAGCTTGAAGCTTCGAACTCGGACGTAACCGGATTTCCGGGGCTCCTTAGGGGGGCCTCGGATTTCTGGCAACATCAATTCCTAACACTAAATCACAGATTTACGGTGTAAATAATACACTAAAATGGACGCGATTGGTGTAAAATCTACACTAATACTGACTAATTTTAGTCACAGAATACCCCCTATTCGAGGCTTATTTTGTTTAATTTCGATGTCATTTACTTATAAATAAAATACAAATTCTGAATGCTATCTATTCAACAATCACTGGTGATTAGAGGAAAATCTACTCTCGAGATTTGTATCTGCTTAGTTTGATCATAATGAATTCTAATCTTGTTTTCCGATATCCAAAATCGTATCTAAATTGGAGGTCTTTCAAGTTGTCCTCGGCGTTGTTCTTTGCAGTTCTGATAATGTGCTAACTAACTCAATGAATGGTGCTCCTTGAAACAAGTATTCTTTGGTGATTAATTCTCTGTTCAAAAAAAAATTTAGTCAAAGCGCAGTGAACCGGTTTTATTTATTGAATATACAAATTCTAGAGGCTCAATTTTCTTGAATTTTCTGTCATTTTTCCAAATTTTACTAAAGACTCAAATCAGATTATCAGCCCTCCTTAGACCGTCCCACCCCATAGGGTGGTTTCCGCAACCTTCTAAATGCAGAATGGACGTGGAACCAAACATGGTTGCAGCCATGCCGCTCNCTACAGAGAGCCTAGAGAACAAGAAGACAGTGACAACGAACGACCTAAGGAACCTCGCNNTGTTCCTTGCTGGAGGACTAGCATTACTGCTAGTTGCAAGCCAAATGGCGGATAGCGGTAGCGCTAGCGCAGCAGAACTAGGCGAAGAAAAACAGGTCAGATATGTCTTCACAATAGACAATGGTCAAAGCAGTGCCATAGCGGAAAATACCGCGGCAGGGCAGACAGCCCTAACCACGGCTATCACTGACGGCCCTGCAACCGGCTGTTCAATCGCCAGTGGTAATACCGACGTAGATGGTGACGGCACCGATGCCTTCGCTATCTCTGCAACCTGCGTCATTACCGTGGCTGATGCTGATGACATGGACTACGAGGACACAAACTCATGGACACTAACCCTACTTGCCAACGACAACAACGGCGCCTCAGATGTAGGCACTGTTGCCATAACTCTCACGGATGTTGACGAATTTGACGTATCAGCGCCAACAGATAGTGACACTAGCACCAACACCGTAGCAGAAGATGCCGCTGATAGCGCAACCGTGGGTGTCACGGCACTATCATCCGATGCCGACGGCACTACCAACACTATCACCTACTCCGCAACCGCTAACTCCTGCACAGACGACGATGGCCACGCAGCTTTCGGCGTCGACGCGAACACTGGAATTGTAACTGTCAATGACAGGGCTGCCCTGGACTATGAGACTGCTCAGACATGCACAATCACCGTAAGAGCAACCAGCCAGGATACGAGTACCGCAGACACCACTTTCTCAGTGGCCGTCACTGACGTTAACGAAAATCCAGTTGGAGCTCCCTCAGATTCCGACAACAATGCCAACACTGTCGCTGAGAACGCGGCAAACGGTGATACAGCCGGTGTAACCGCACTCGCAGTAGACTCCGACGGAGCCGACTCAATCTCCTCGTACGCTGTGTCAGCGCAATCTTGCACAGGTGCGTTCGCAGTGGACTCATCCAGCGGTGTGGTAACCGCAACCGGATCAGGATTGGATTACGAGACAGCACAATCCTGTACGGTCACTATCCTCGCAACAAGCACAGATGGTAGTACTGCATCTACGCAGTTCACTATCGCCGTGACAGACTTTGACGAGTTCGATGTATCGTCCCCTGCAGACTCCAATAACGCCGCAAATACCGTGGCGGAGAATGCCGCGAACACGGCACTAGTCGGCCTAACCGCATCAGCAACTGATGACGACGGTACTACCAATGGGGTTACCTTCTCCATATCGTCCCAAACCTGCGCGGGAGCGCTCAACATTGGCGCAGACACCGGTGTGGTCGCTGTAGCGGACACATCCACGATCGACTACGAGACCGCAACAACTTGCGACGTTGTAGTCCTGGCGACAAGTCAAGACGGCAGTACCGCGTCGACGACTTTCTCCGTAGCTGTCACCGACCACGACGAGGCCGATGTAACGAACCCAACAGACACTGATGCAGACGCCAACACACTTGCCGAGGACATCGCAAATGGAGCTAGTGCTGAAATCACCGCACTAGCAACTGATGCTGATGGGACAACCAATACCGTCACCTACACGATTACTGCGCAGTCCTGCGCCGGGGCGTTTGCCGTGGATTCCTCATCCGGAGCAGTCACTGTCGCAGACACATCGGCTCTTGATTACGAGACCGCGAATTCCTGCACACTGGAGATCACCGCAACCAGTGCCGACACAAGCACTGGCGCCACAACATTCACTGTAACACTGACTGATGTTGACGAGTTTGACGTGACAGCACCGTCAGACACTGACGGAGGTGCCAGCACTGTTGCTGAGAATGCAGCAGCGGACACCACAGTCGGCGTGACAGCATCCTCATCAGATGGTGATGGTACAAACAACGCAATCACATACAGCATCTCCGCTCAGACCTGCGCTGGCGTTTTCGCAATAGACTCCACGTCTGGCGTAGTTGACGTCGACGACAACACGAACCTAGACTACGAAACTGCAACACAGTGCGACGTCACCGTAACAGCCACCAGCGCTGACGGTAGCTCCGCATCCACTACCTTCCCCATCACTGTAACTGATGTCAACATAGATATTACAGCAGGCCAGGCCGCCAATGTCGCAGAGAGTGCCTCTGTCGGAACTACGGTCATGACCGTTGCAGTTACCGGCGACTCAGATAATAACGACTTCGCCATAACAGGTGGAAATACAGGCACAGCGTTCGCCATAGATGCAAGCAGCGGGGTAATCACAACTGCCACGGCATTGGACTACGAGACACTCACCTCATACACGTTGACAATCTCCGTTTCAGATGGAACCAACGCAGCAACAACCGAGACTGTCGCTCTAACAGTAACAGACGCCGGTGTCACGATAACAGCTGGCCAGTCCACTACACTAGCAGAGGACGCAGCAAATCAAGCCGCAGTCATGACTGTGGCCACAACTGGTGACACAGCAACGCTCTATGTCATAAACGGCGGGAACGGAGACGGCATATTTGCTATCAGCAACGCAGGAGCGATCACGGTCGCGGACAACAGCAATCTGGACTTCGAGGGAGGCACGCAGAGCTACACCCTCACGATAGTCGCATCCGACACCTCAACATCTGACACGGACTCTGTCACAATCACGGTCACNGATGTGAACGAACACGCAGTAAGCGCTGTCACCGATACAGACAATGACGCTAACGAACTCGCAGAGAATGTCGCAAATGGTGCTAGTGCTCAAATCACAGCAAGTGCGACAGACTCCGATGGCAGTAATAACGCGGTGACCTACGCCATAACTGCCCAGTCGTGTACAGGCGCATTCACCATAGGNCAGGCTTCAGGAGCTGTGACAGTCGCGGACACATCTGCTATTGACTACGAAGCAGGCNNNACTTGNACTCTNACTGTTCAAGCCGCNAGTGCNGACTTNAGNNNNTCAACAGCACAATTCACTGTCACGATCACCGATGTGAATGACAACACTCCATCGTTCGACGANGGATCAACCACCTCGGCATCAGTCGCCGAGAACGTCCAAGCCGTTGGAACGTTCTCCGCAACTGACGGCGATGCGAACGCCGATCTTACCTACTCAATCGTCGCTGTTGGAGATGATGCGACTTCCGTCGACCACGATCTCTTCAGTATTGTTGGGGCCACAGGCGCTCTCACATTCACAAACGCGCCCAACTTCGAGGCACCTGGNTGCGGATCCGGTAACGATGCCAATACTTGCGTCGTCGTCCTTTCGGTAACAGACACTGCGACCACAGATACAATTACTGTCACGGTAACCATCACTGACGATGATGAGTTTGACGTCTCTGTTCCTGCAGACTCCAACAACGACGTCAACACTGTGGCAGAGGGCGCAGCTACTGGAACAACTGTCGGACTGACCGTATCAGCATCCGACCAGGACGGCTCATCCAACGCTATCACCTATGCAATAACTGCCCAGTCCTGCACTGGTGCTCTGGCCGTAGATTCCTCGACCGGGGTGGTTACAGTTGCATCTGGAGCGGCACTTGACTTCGAGACAGCTCAAACCTGCACGCTCACTGTCTCAGCAACCAGTGCCGACACAAGCTCGCAATCAACACAGTTTTCGGTCTCGGTGACTGATGCTGCAATCGACATAACAGCTGCAGCCTTCTCTGTTGACGAGACTGCCGCTAACGGAGCCGCTGTAGGACAACTCGCATACACAGGGGAGACCCCAACGGCCGCAGGATTCACTATTTCCGCAGGTAACGCTAATGGCGCTTTCGCAGTTACCGCCGCAGGAGCTGTAACAGTCCTAGACACGACACAGATTGACTACGAGACGGCTACAAGCCAGACCGTTACCTTCACTATTACCGACGGCTCAAACGCAGTTACCGAGCAGGTCGTGATCACTATCAATGACGTCGCTATAGACATAACCGCCGGACAGACNGGTACTCTAGCAGAGGGAACAGCATCAGGAACCTCCCTACTGACAGTCGCCACAACTGGCGACGCAATGTCAGGCGACAGCTTCCAGATTACAGCCGGTAACGACGGAGGCCAATTCGCCATAGACGGAACCACTGGTGAGATAACCACCACAGGAACAGCCACTGACTACGAGTCGTCGCCTACTCACACATTGACAATCTCAGTCGGTGACGGAACAGCTGCAACAACCGAGACAGTCAGCATTTCAGTCTCTGATGTGGACGAGTTCGACGTATCCACGCCCACCGATTCTAACAACGCAGGAGACACCGTAGCAGAAAATTCCGCTGCGGGGACGGGTACTGGAGTCACGGCATCTGCATCAGACGATGATGGAACCACCAACAGCATAACATACGCTGTCACAGCACAATCCTGCTCGGACGTGTTTGGAGTAGACTCATCAAGCGGGGTTGTAACAGTCGCTGACAACACAAACCTGAACTTTGAGGCCTCAAACTCATGCACTNTGANTATAANTGCAANCAGCATCAAAAGTTGCTCAAAAATGTGAGTGATTATTGCGCCAGGGTCGGTTAGCATGTTCATACCAATTTGGTTTAGCATACCATCCAAAGATGGGAAAAGGGTTGAGATTAATTCAGCCAATTTGAAGTAGATAAGAGATAGTGTGTTTATCATGTTGCTCAAATTTTGCTATCGCTGTCTGACATATAAATGAAATTCCGGATTTTCTTCATTTTCAGGATATAATCACAGTACGTTAACATCTGTAAACCACGACCAACTACCCTTTCACATGCGAAGGCGTTGGACGGAGGAGAGACGCCAAAATCGCATCCAAGCAGATTGGATTGTCGGCTGGCTGCGAGACAATAGTCCCGCAACAATCCGGGAAATTGTGAGCGCTCTAGAAGATGCAGGGCGCGATGTGAAAGCGCACATTATCAGGAGGGCTTTGCAAAAATCACAGTTCATTGAGAAGACTGGTGAAATAGAAATCGAAGGAGAAATCCACTCCCAATACTCTTTCACATCAAATTTCTGATGAAGGATTGGGTTTGACCATAATTCAGCATTATCGAGCATTAACTCATTTGTACGCAGATTTCTTTATTTTCTAGAATGAACAGAAGTTATCATGCGCATGAAGTGCTTACTCTTGGCGA
>FUFK010043296.1_pt1 | contig 21325 bp, 25 predicted proteins | sample 1021851 | NCBI WGS metagenome assembly FUFK01 (sample SAMEA51879418, study PRJEB19060) | metagenome
ATATTTAGTAGAAGCAGTGTTAATCGGTACAGGTACTGAAGCAACACCTTTTGCAAATAGTTAATAGATAATTAGTGTGGAGCTTAAGCTCCACACTATTAATAGGAGAAAAATATGAGTTCAGATCAGAAGTTTACAAATATAGCTAGCACAGGACAGGTAAAAACTATTTCTGGTGGTTCTGTTAATTTAGGACCTTGCAGAGTAACTTACATTCAAGCAAATGGTGTAGCATCATCTGTTGTTGTGTTAAGAGATATTTCATCTGGTAGTACAGGAGATAAAGTTTTCGAAGCTGATTTTGGAACAGAGGGTTTAGATATCTACGTTCCAGGAAATGGTATCAGATTTGAAAATGGTGTTCATGCAACAATGACTAACACAACTTCTTTGACTATTGGTTATACTGGCTAGGAGTTTAAATGGCTAATACTACTTCGGGAACAACAACGTTCGACAAAACTTTTGCTATTGATGAAATAGTAGAAGAAGCATTTGAACGTATTGGATTGCAAAATGTTGCAGGATATCAATTAAAATCTGCAAGACGATCGCTTAATATACTACTTCAAGAATGGGGTAATAGAGGTATTCATTATTGGGAAATAGGAGAAACTAATTTAGATTTGATTGAAGGACAATCAGACTATGATTTTTTTAGATCTAGCGATGACGGGACTTCAGCAACAACTACAGACCCAGCTAGTGTATTTGGAATGTCCGATGTCCTTGAAGCACAATTAAGATCTAATAGAACTCAAACAACACAATCAGATAGTCCGATGACTAAAGTAGATAGATCTACGTATGCAGGATTCTCAAACAAATTATCTAAAGGTACACCTAATCAGTATTGGGTGGAGAGATTTATTGATAAAGTAAGAATACATATCTATCCTACACCAGATTCTACAAATGCATCTAAAGATATGCATTTTTATTTTATAAAAAGAATACAAGATGCAGGAGATTATACAAATGCATCTGACGTACCATTTAGNTTTGTGCCTTGCATGGTATCAGGACTTGCNTATTATTTAGCACAAAAGTATCAACCAAANTTAATTCAACCCATGAAATTAGTTTATGAAGATGAATTTGCAAGAGCACTTGCAGAAGATGGTTCAGCTTCTAGTACACACATAACACCAAAAGCATATTACCCAGGAGCATAATGGCAAAATACGCAACAGGAAAATACGCANGAGCAATATCAGATAGATCTGGTATGGAGTTTCCATACAAAGAAATGGTNAGAGAATGGAATGGATCGTTTGTGCATGTATCTGAGTTTGANCCAAAGCAACCACAATTAGAACCAAAACCTATGAATGGTGATTCTATATCTTTAAGACANGTAAGACCAGATAGAATAGAAACNNCAGTTCCAAGAATANTACCATTAAATCCNTTTACAACAACAAATGGATCTACAACTATATCTGTTAANGAACCAGATCANGGTAGATCTACAAGTGANAGAGTTAGATTTAGAAATGCAAATGTNGTTGGTGGAGTAGCNGCAGCAACNATAAATTTAGCTGCAGGATATGTAATTACAAAAGTAGATAATGATAATTATACCTTTGCAACAAGCTACAACATCTAGTATAACTGAAACAGGAGGAGGGGGNTCTGNATCAGCAGGACCTGTAACGGTAACAGCNTAATGAAAAAAATTTGGANTTGGATAAAAAANATTTTTAAACCGGAAAGACAAGATCCACATCTTGTCATGTACGAAGAAGTAGAGAATGAATACACAAATAAAGATGGAAAACCTATTAAATGTGGAACACATAATAGATATAAAAAAAGTTGTCCTATTTGTAAAGAAATAGCAGGAGTAATATAATGGCAGGATTAAGTGCATCAGGATTAAAAACACAAATAAGAAGTTATACCGAAACAGATTCAAATGTTCTAACAGATGCTGTTTTGGAAAATATTATTTTAAATGCACAATATCGAATTTTTAGAGATGTGCCTATTGATGCAGACAGAAAACAACAACTAGGTAATTTAGTTGCCGGACAAGAATCTATAAACGCTCCAGCGGGAGCATTATTTATACGAGGTATACAAGTTTATGATACCGCAGGATCAGAAACTACAGGAGCTAATAGATGGTTAGAGAAAAAAGATTATACATATTTGCAAGAGTATCAAGATGTAACAGGAACATCGGCTGCTCAAGGTCAACCTAAATATTATGCTATGTTTGGTGGAGGCACAGGAGAATCGGACACAACGTCTGGACGTATAGCTTTTGCTCCAGTCCCTAATACAACCTACAGATTTAGAGTGCATTTTAATAAAATGCCTGATCTTTTAGAGAATGATGATACTAATTATATTAGTATGAATTTTTCAAATGGACTATTATACTGTTGTTTATCAGAGGCATATGGTTATTTAAAAGGCCCAATCGATATGTTGACTTTATATGAAAATAAATATAAACAAGAGGTACAGAAGTTTGCTAACGAGCAAGTTGGTAGAAGACGAAGAGATGACTACACTGATGGCGCTGTTCGTATACCAATAAACTCAGCAAACCCGTAGGAGAATAAATTATGGCAATTACATCAGCAATATGTTCAAGTTTTAAACAAGAGCTTTTACAAGGTAAACATAGTTTTGAATCTTCAGGTGGTCACACTTTTAAGATTGCATTATTTGATAGTGATGCAAATTTAGGTGCCTCTACAACTGACTATTCAACTTCAGAAGAAATTACTAATACATCAGGTTCTGCATACACTGCAGGTGGAGCGACTCTTACAAACTCTGGTGTATCATTATCTTCAACAACAGCATTTACAGATTTTTCAGATGTCACTTATTCATCTGCATCTTTCACTGCAAATGGTGCATTAATTTACAATACAACAACAGATGGTGGTTCAAGCACAACTGATGCTGTTTGTGTAATTGCATTTGGCGGTGACAAAACAGCTAGTAATGGAACTTTTAAAATNGAGTTTCCANCAGCANANNCNAGTANCGCNATCATCAGATTAGCATAGGAGGCCGACCATGTCGGTATCTTCAGGATGGGGCNGNTTNACCTGGGGCCAAGCNAATTGGAATGAAGCCGTAACTTTAAAAACAGGTTGGGGCGCACAAGCTTGGAGTGATGGTGAATGGGGAGAACTTAAAGATGCTATTGCACTTCCAACAGGTTTATCTATTACATCTAGTGTTGGTTCAGTAGATGTACCTGATCAAATAATTACACCTACAAGTTTTGAGATAACTTCATCACAAGGTGAAGCTTTTATTCCTGTTATGGTAGAGGGAATATCAGCAACATTCTCAATTGGTTCAGTATCTGTAGTAGACATGCAGGTAGGATTAACTGGTCAATCTGCAACAAGTTCTATTGGATCTGTAACAGTTAATGACATGACCATTGGTCTATCAGGTCAATCATTTACTGCAAGTCAAGGAACCGCAAAAGCACCAAANGAAACAGCNATACTTTCTGGTGTATCAGCAACATTTAGTCAAGGAACTGCACAAGGTATATCTTCACAAGAAGCGACACTAACAGGTCAATCAATTAGTGCTAGTCTTGGTAGTGTAACAATACCAAATGATGTAGTTCAATTATCAGGTATATCAGCTACATTTAGTTTAGGATCTATAGTTGGATTAGGAGGTGCTCTCGCTCAACCAACTGGTCAATCAGCTACAGCATCTGTAGGATCTTTAACAATTGAAGAAGCGTTAGGATTAACAGGTCAATCGTTTAGTGCTAGTGTTGGATCTATATCTTTAACTGATATTATTATTGGATTACCAAGCCAATCTATAACCACAAGCATAGGAGCTGTAAATATCTTTGCTTATGGCGATGTTGACACTGGTTCAAATACGTCATATAGTGATGTTTCAACGGGTTCGAATGACTCTTATTCGGATGTTGCATCTGGATCAAATACAAGTTATAGTGACGCTGCATAGGAGATAAAATATGGCATCAACATACACACCATTAGGTGTAGAACTTCAAGCAACTGGTGAAAATGCCGGTACATGGGGTACAAAAACTAATACAAATTTACAAATAGTAGAACAAATTTCTGGTGGATATACCACGGTAAATTTTGGAAGTGATGCAGATGTTACTTTATCTGTATCAGATGGATCAACAGGTGCTGAATTAGCACACAGAGTTTTAGAATTTACTTCATCAGGATCTCTAACGGCTACTAGAAATTGCACTATTCCTCTTGATGTGCAAAATTTTTATATTTTAAAAAATTCAACAACAGGTTCTCAAACAATTACATTCAAATATGCTTCTGGATCAGGAAGTAGTGTTAATGTTTTAAATGGTAAAACAGTCATAGCTTATGCAAAAGCTGATGATAGCACAAATCCAAACATAGCGTCTGTATCTTTATCAAGTGATCTTGTAGACGATACATCACCTCAATTAGGTGGTGACTTAGACACTAATAGTTTTAATATAGCGTTTGATGATGCACATGGAATTAATGATGAGAATGGAAACGAACAAATAGTATTTCAAACAACATCCTCTGCAGTAAACCAATTAGATATAACAAATGCTGCAACAGGCAATGCACCATCTATTCAAGCAACTGGTGGTGATTCTAATATAAATTTAAAAGTTGGACCTAAAGGAACTGGTTTAGTTGAAGTTCTTGGTGCAACAAATCCAGGTTCAATTCAGCTAAACTGTGAATCTAATTCGCATGGGATTAAACTTACGTCACCCCCGCACAGCTCTGGGCAGTCGTATGAACTTAAATTTCCCACTGGAAACGTAACAGCAGACAGATTTTTAAAGGTTGAGTCAGTATCAGGATCAGGTGCAACAGGTGTTGGTCAATTATCATTCGCTGAAGTATCAGGTGGCACTTCGTGGCAAGCGGTAAAAACTTCTACTTTTACAGCATCAGCTGGTGAAGGTTATTTTGTAGACACAACAAGTGGTGCAATAACAATGAATTTACCTGCAGGTGTTTTAGGAGAAGAAGTATCTTTTATAGATTACGCAGGAACGTTTGATTCAAATACATTTACAATAGCAGCAAATGGTTCAGAAAAAATTGCTGGATCAACAGATGACTTAACAGTTTCAACAGAAAGAGCAGCAAATACTTTAGTATATGTAGATAGCACACAAGGTTGGCTCTTAAAGAATAATTAAGGAGATCGATGACTGCTTATAAAGATCTAGTCGGGCAGAAGATTACAAAAGTAACTTCAAACCCTAGTGAACCAAAAACAGGACAGATGTGGTATAACTCCACTAATGGAGTTCTTAGAGGATTAGGTGTTACTGGAGCTTTTATAAGTGGTGCACCTTTAAATACAGCTAGAAGAATCTTAGGTAGAGCAGGAACACAAACAGCTGGTGTTGCATTAGGTGGAACACTTACTGGGCCGGCCGCAGGTAATACTGAACATTATAATGGAATTGGTTGGAGTACCTCTGGAGATATGAATACATCACAATATGGTATGGCTTCAGATGGAACTCAAACAGCAGCATACGCTGCAGCAGGTGCTAATAGTCCCGCTCCAAATGTTTCACAATTTTATGATGGATCATCTTGGACATCGGGGAGTAATATTAATACTGCAAGAAGATATCCAGTAGGAACAGGAACAACGACTGCTGCATTAGTTTTTGGAGGAACAGTTCCAGGAAACACAGGAGCAACAGAGTTATATGATGGATCAAGTTGGACAAGTTCTCCAAATAGTTTAAATACTGCAAGATCTGAGTTTGCAGGAGCAGGAACTCAAACAGCAACAGTTGGTTTTGGAGCAACAACATCTACTGAGGATTGGGATGGAACGAGTTGGACAACTGGAAATGATGTACCTTTTTCTGCTTCAGGAAATGCAGGAGCAGGAACTCAGACAGCAGCTATTTGTGCTGGAGGTAGCCCAACGGTATCTACCACAGCTATTTATGATGGCACTAATTGGTCATCTAATCCATCATTAGCAACAGGAAGAAGAGGATTAGCAGGAGCAGGTTCTTCATCTTCTTCAAGCGTAATATTTGGTGGAACTACAGGTTCAAATACAGGGTCAACAGAAGAATTTACAAAATCAACAAACACAATAACCGCTGCAGCGTGGTCTAGTGGCGGAAATCTGAACACTGCTAGAGGTTTTCTTTTTGGACTTGGACCTAAGACTGCTGCTATAGGAGCTGGAGGATATAATCCTAGTTTTGCATCTGTAGATGATTCAGAAGAATATGACGGCACTTCTTGGTCAGAAGGAGACGATTTAAATACAGCTAGATATGGGCTTAGAGGTTTTGGAACTCAAACTGCTGCAGTTGCCGTTGGTGGTTATCCTTACCTTAGTAATAATGAACATTATAATGGAACTAGTTGGACGAATGCAACAGCTTATCCTGTTGCTATATTTAATACTGCAGGTGCTGGAACACAAACAGCAGGTGTAGCTTTTGGTGGAGCTATTTCTACTGGAAGAACAGCTCAAACCTCAGAATATGATGGAAGTAGTTGGACAACATCTTCTCCACTAAATATGAATACAGCTAGATCAGCTATGGGAAGTGGGGGAACACAAACTGCAGCTATTGGTTTTGGTGGATCAGAACCCTCTGGTTCAAATAAAACAGAAACATACAATGGCTCTACTTGGACAGCAGCACCAACACTAATAAATTCATTCCCTTCAAGAACTACAGGTGGAGGAGGACCAAATACCTCTACAACTGATATTCTTGCAGCAGGTGGACCACCACATAAAAGTGAAGTTGAAGGTTTTGATGGTTCAGCTTGGTCTGCACTACCATCTTTATCTACAGGTAGAAGTAATATTGGTGGAGGGGGAACTAATTCTTCGGGTGTTATTTTTGGTGGTGATGCTCCAGGTACTGCTTATACAGCAGCAACAGAAGAATTTACTGGACAAACAGAAACAGCTAACATAGCAGATTTTACAACAAGTTAATTATGACAACATATAGAAACATACATGGACGATCAATTCAATCAGTAACAACTGATCCAAGTGAATCAGTTACTGAAGGTCAAATTTGGTATAATTCAAATAGTGATACTTTTAAAACTGTATTGGTTAATGAAGCATTTGCAAGTTCAGGAAGTCTAGGGACAGCGAGATATAGACTTGGATCAGCTGGAACTCAAACAGCGGGATTGGGTTTTGGTGGTAATACTCCTGGAGGTTCACCTACTAAAACAACTGCAACAGAAGAATATAATGGCTCTGGTTGGGCAGTTGGTGGAGCTTTGGGAACTGCAAGATATGCAATTGGCGGTTGTGGCACTCAAACTGCAGGACTTGGATTTGGAGGTTTTGATGCACCATCACCAGGTAATTTAACTAACACAGAAGAATATGATGGATCTTCGTGGACAGCAGGAGGTGCATTACCCGTAGCAAAAAGAGGAATGGGATCAGCTGGTATACAAACAGCTGGTTTATCTTTTGGTGGTTACACAACTACTAATTTAAATACAACAGAAGAATATGATGGTTCGTCATGGACATCGGGTGGAACTTTAAATCAAGCAAGAAGATTTATAGGAGGAGCTGGAACACAAACAGCTGGATTAGGTTTTGGAGGTTTATTAAACACACCTTCACCAGGAGCTCGTACAACTGATACAGAAGAATACGATGGTTCTTCATGGACAGCATCTGGAGCAATGAACACAGCAAGAGATGGACTGGGAGGAGCTGGAACTCAAACAGCTGCATTAGGTATGGGTGGAACCACTGGAAGTGTATCAAATGCAACTGAATCATATGATGGTTCAACTTGGTCAACTTCACCTGCTACTTTAGCTACAGCAAGACATGGATTAGGGGGAGCAGGAACTAATACTGCAGCAGTAGCTTTTGGTGGTCGAACATCACCTGGTCCTCTTGCTAACACAGAAGAATTTACATCATCAGCAAACGTCATTACAGCTGGAGCATGGGCAGCAACTAATAGTTTAAATCAAGGTAGATCAAGCTCAGGAGGGGCAGGAACTCAGACAGCAGGTTTAATATATGGAGGAAGCACACCAGGTGGTAACCCATCTAAACTTACTGAACAATATGATGGGACTTCTTTTTCAGAGGTAGCTGATATGAATACACCTAGATATTGTTATGATGGGACAGGAACACAAACAGCGGCATTAACTTTTGGTGGAAGTCCTTCACCAATTAAAGCCTATACTGAAGAATGGAATGGTTCTAGTTGGAGTGAACAAAGTGATATGGGAACTGGAAGATACTCTGTTGCTCAAGGTGGAACCCAGACAGCAGCTTTTGGAGCTGGTGGTTATGCAGGTGGTAATAAAGATAACGTAGAACATTATGATGGAACATCTTGGACTAATGGAACAGCATTACCTTCAACAAGACGTGCTGCCATAGGATCTGGAACATTAACGGCAGGAATATGCATAGGAGGATATGCACCTCCAGGTGCTTTCACTAACACAGAAGAATACGATGGTTCATCTTGGAGTGCGGGAGGAGCGTTACCAACAGGAAAAGCTGATGTGTCTTCTTGTGGACCTCAAACAGCAAATTTTGTTTTTGGAGCTACACCTGGTAAAACAACAGCATCAATTAATTATGATGGAACAGCGTGGGCAACAGCACCATCAATGGGTACATCAAGAGGAGATGGCGCACCTGCAAAAGCAGGAAGTCAAACAGCAGCACTTGTTGCAGGATCCGCTGATAGAATAGCAACAGCAGAAGAATTTACAGGAGAAACATCTGCGTTAAATGTTAAGACTTTAACTCAGAGTTAATCTATGATAAACAAACTTAAAAAGGAGGACTAAACTATGGCACACTTTATATATGGAGTAGCTAAAAACACGGGTAAAGGATTTTTTACTGCTGAAGACAGAAGAAAATTCTTCCTTAGAGGTTATCCTGCAGATGTCTGGATGGTTGGCAACAACGTTGATGGCGCTATGTGGTTAGCTGAAAAAGGAGCTCGTGAAAAGACAAAAGCAGAAGCACAAGCTTTGATTGACGCTGAAGTACAAGCGGCACAAGCAGCTTGGGATGCAATGTCTGATGAAGAAAAAGCTCTACCAGCAAATCAAGCAAGACCAGAAGATGTAATATTGCCATAAGGATATTTTAAATGGCAACTTACGAAGACATATATGGCAAGAGAGTAAAAGAATTTGACTCTGAACCCACATTAAATTCAGCTTATGAGGGACAGGTTTGGTACGACAAATCTTCAGGCACATTAAAGTCTGTTGTTCTAATTGATGCATTTATTAATGGTGGTAATTTAAATACTGCTAGACGTTATTTTTCAGGTTTTGGAACTCAAACGGCTGCAGTAGCACATGGTGGTTCCCCTGCTTTAAACACAGTAGAACATTACAATGGAATTGGTTGGTCAAACGCAACAGCAATGCCAGCAACTTATTCTGGCCAAGGAGCATCTGGAACACAAACTTCAGGTTTAGTTTTTGGTGGTTTTGGAGGCCCATCTAATCCTGGTGTAAAATCAGATACCTTTGAATACAACGGATCAAGTTGGACTTCTGGTGGAGCATTAAACACTGCTAGAAGTATTAGTCAGGGTAGATCAAGCGCTGGCACACAAACAGCAGCTTTAGGATTTGGTGGATATACTCCAGGTCCAACTTTTAGATCAGAAACGGAAGAATATGATGGATCAAGTTGGACAGCTGGAGGAGCATTGCCCGCAGGTAGAAATCATGGTGGAGGTTCTGGAACCCAAACTTCTGCATTAGCTTTTGGTGGACTATCACCAGGATTAGTTTCAACTGGTTTAGCCTATGATGGTTCCTCTTGGACATCAGCTCCAAGTTTAGTTTACGCTGTAATGGCCGCTGGATCAGCTGGAACTTCAACATCTTCAATTGCAATGGGAGGATCACTTACAGTGCCATTAAATACTACCAACAAAGCACAAGGATATGATGGAACCTCTTGGTCAGAAAAAACAACATTAGCTACAGCTAGAAGATATTTGTCTGGTGTAGGAACAGGAACTGCAGCATTAGCTTCGGGTGGATCTACTGGTAGTGACACCGCAGCAACAGAAGAATTTCATTCAAGCATTAATACAGTTACGGCAGCAGCATGGTCAAGTGGTGCTAGTTTACCAAGCACTGCTCCTGAAACAGTAGCAACAGGTTCAAAAACTACAGCTTTAACAATAGGCGCTGAAAATGGTCTTCCTACAGGAGTTGTTTTAGAATATAATAGTTCTACTTGGTCATCAGGCGGATCTTTAAATACTGCTAGATATGGAGGAGGTGCTTCGGGAACTCAAACTTCTGGATTATATTTTACTGGAAGACCCGTTCCTGGATTTTCAACAGCAACAGAAGGATATGATGGTTCATCTTGGACGTCTTTAAATTCAGTTAACAATCAAGGTTTTATTGTAAATGGTTTAGGTACACAAACTGCTGCGGTATTAGCGGGTGGTAGGCCATCAACACCAGGAACAGCAAGTGATAGAACTGAAGATTGGGATGGAACAAGTTGGACAAATGGCAACACAATGGCTTTAGCAAGATCAGCTGGAGGAACAGCAGGAACTCAAACTGCTGGAATGATTGTTGGAGGTAGTGCTGATTCATTTACATATCATAATAATACTGAACATTACAATGGTTCTTCTTGGACTTCAGTTCCTGGAACACTTTCATTAGCTAGAAGAAATCAAAGAGGGCAAGTTGGATCACAAACATCTTCATTAGCATTTGGAGGATATAATGGTTCTCCATCAACACAAAATGCTTATGTAACAAGTGAAATGTATGATGGAACAACTTGGTCAGTTACACCTAGTATGGCAAATAAAAGATCATCACATGGTGGAACAGGTGCTAGTAGTTCAGACGGTTTAGCAGTAGGTGGTTATAATGGTTCAAGTGCACAAACAAACACAGAAGAATTTACAGGAGAAACAGAAACAGTTACAGCTAAAACATTGACATCTAGTTAATAAAGTATATATTGTAGGACGAAAGGATTAACATGACAGAAAAAAGAAATATACACGCACTTATAGAAAAAGAAGCACCAAGCTTAAATAATTTATTAGATCCAGAAGATGTGAAAGAGTTTAAGGCTATGACAGCCGAGCTTCGTGATACATGGACCAAGAAACAAGTATTTAGAACAGAAACAGAAATGAGAATGTCTGTTCTACAGGATATGAAATATCCAACCAAAGCTGCAAAGTATTGGCAGTGTGTCAGAGAACAAAATGTATTTTTAGAAAATCTAATGTCTTTGTCATTTGATTGTAGGAGAACAGAAGCAAAAATTAAATGGTTAGAGAAAAAAATAGAAACTGAACAAGACGAATATAAATTAACAAAATATCAAATAGATTTAGATGAAGCTAGATATGGTTTAGCTAATATGCAACTTGTTGCTAGAGATAGAATGAGAGAGATTAAACTATGGTCTACATTAAAGAAAGAGTTTGATGACGGGTCATTTGACACTCAAGATGTCAACAGACATCAGTTAGATTCTTATCATTTGGTAATGAAAAATAAAGCAGAGACATTGACATCAGGCTCAAGTCAGCCAGAGGTGTTTAATGTGCTAGGTCAATTAAAGAGTATAGAAAGAGTTAAAAAATCAGGAGAAATGATTTACAACAAGAAAGAACAATTAACCAGTGACCTCGGAGCAAAAGACAAATAAAAAACTTTGCTTTTTAGTAGCAATGCCTAGATCAGGTAACACTTTATTTGCAAGTGTTATGAATCAAAATCCTGATATAGCAGCCACACCTAATTCTATTACATTAGAAATAATGAAAGATTTATTTTTATTGAAAGAAACAGATGTGTTTTTAAATTATCCAGATCATAAATCTTTAGACAATGTATTAGATGTTGTATATGATACTTATTATAAAGACTGGCCACAACGAATAATTATAGATCGTGGTCCTGTAATGACACAAGGTAATTTTGCATTAATGCAAAAACACTTTAAAAGACCTTTTAAATGTATTGTATTATTAAGAGATTTAATGGATGTGTTAGCTAGCTATATGCAATGGTATACAGAAAATCCTGACTCTTTTGTTAATAGATTTAATTTAAAAAATGACGAAGAAAAATTAAGTATGCTTATGAACAAAGATGGTGCTATTGCAAAAGATTTACAGGCAATAAAGAATGCATACAATTATCCTAACATATGTCATTTTGTAAAGTATGATAATTTAGTAGAACAACCAGAACAAGAATTTAGAAAAATATATCAGTTTATAGATGAACCTTATTACAATCATAGGTTTGATAAATTAGATCAAGTAAAAGTAAATGGTTTATCTTATGATGACAAAATAGTAGGTAGTAATATGCATAAACTATTTGATGGACCAATAAGAAAAGTATATAACCCTTACATAGAAAAAATCCCAGAAAGGATTAAACAAAAATATGGACACATCAGATTTTAACGTAATATTTTTAGGACAATCTGTATTAAGGTATCAAGTACCTTTAGATATATATAATACGATCAACCATATTTATGAAACAAAGTATCCTCAATTAAAACCTGCTAATAAACAATTAGTCGGTAAAATAGAAAAAGAACATAGTTTATTTTATAGTGGAGAAGATACTGAAAAAATGACTAGACATAATCATTTACCACAAAACATANTACAATGGTTTCATCAAAAATTTAATCATTATTTAAAGTGGAACAGGATAAAAGAATATGAAACGCATTTAAACTCTGTTTGGGTTAATACTATGTTTCAACATGAATACAATCCAGTGCACGTGCATCAGGGAACACTATTTACAGGTTTATCTTCTGTTATGATTTTAAAACTACCACAAAGTTTTGGTGTAGAATATTCATCACCAAGTGCACCACAAAATGGTAGACTACAGATATTAGGATCAACTAATGGTCAGTTTGCAAATGTTGATTATCAACCTAATATTCAAGAAAGAGATTTTTATATTTTTCCATATGATATGAGACACTGCGTGTATCCATTTAATGGACCAGGATATAGAAGAACACTAGCCGCAAACATGGATGTGCAATATAATCCAATTCAAAACAGAGGGGTAAGTTAATGTACGAAAATCAAATTATAACAGAACCAAAATGGAAAAGTTGGATAATACAAACAACAACACCGTTGTTTACACCAGAACAATGTAGACAAATTATTGAGGCAGGTAGACGACAACCACCACAAAAAGCACAAGTAGGAATGAATAAACCTGAAGGTGGATTAGATACAAAGAAAAGAGTTACAACAATATCTTGGATACCATTTAAAGAAATGGAACATATGTATCGTGACTTAGATAAATTTATACAAAAAGCAAATGAAAATCATTTTGGTTTTGGAGATATAAGAGTTACGGAACAAGCTCAGTTTACAGAATATCCTGAAGGAGGATTTTATGATTGGCATATGGATTGTGATGTGCACATGCAACATGAACCACCTGTTAGAAAAATATCAATGACATTATTATTAAACGATCCAGCTGAGTTTGAAGGTGGGCATTTAGAACTTATGGCACCTGGTAAATTTGCAGAACTAAAACAAGGGCACGCTATAGTATTTGCTTCTTTTTTAAATCACAGAGTGCAACCGGTAACACGAGGTATTAGACAATCTCTTGTTGTTTGGTTTGGAGGTAAACCATTTAGATGATTAAAGAACAATTTTTTCCAACTAATATATATGGTAAAGATGTAAAATTAGATAATCAATTATTTGCTAATGAAATAATTCAATGGTCTAAACGAGATCCTGGTGTTCAAAAAACAAATCGTAATGGTTGGCATTCTACAACAGAAATGCATAAGATGCCTGTGTTTGAACCTTTAGTAAAAGAATTATTTATAATGATGAATGATATATGGAAAGAAGAGTGGTTAGATAGACAACCAATTTTAGGAAACATGTGGGCTAATATAAATCCACCTGGTGGATATAACGCTCCACACATACATCCTAATAGTTTGTTTAGTGGTGTGTATTATATAAAAGCACCAGAAAACTCTGGAGATTTTAGTTGTACCGATCCTAGAGCAGGAGCACAATTGAATATGCCTGCAAGAGTAAAAGGCACGCCACCTAAAGACTTATGGCGAGAAGTTTATTTAAAACCAGTGGAGGGTAGAATAATAATATTTCCTTTTTATCTTTGGCATAGCGTTGCACCAAACCAATCTAATGATATAAGAATATCAGTAAGTTTTAATTTTATACAACATGGCTTTCAATAAATATCAAGTAATAAAAAATGCGATAAGCTACGAGTTAGCTAATTTTATATTTAATTATTTTCTACTTAAAAGAGATGCTGTAGATTTTATGTATAAAAATAATATAACTTACGACAATGGCACACTTGGAACTTGGACTGATAAACAAGTGCCTAACACTTATTCACATTATGCAGATATGGTAATGGAAACACTACTGGTAAAGATGTTACCAGTCATGGCTAAAGAAACAGGTCTTAATTTAGTGCCAACATATTCATACGCTAGAATATATAAAAATGGGGATATTTTAGCTAGGCACAAAGATAGACCCTCGTGTGAGATATCTACCACATTAAACCTAGGTGGAGAACCATGGCCTATATTTATCGATGGTACGGGGGCTAACAGCGTCGTAGATGAGTATAAAAACATTATTAAACCCGATGCACCCAAAGGCACAAAAGTCTTACTTGATGTAGGCGATATGCTAGTATATAGTGGATGTGATTTAGAGCATTGGAGAGAACCGTTTGAGGGTAATGTTTGTGGACAAGTATTCCTTCATTATAACCATGTAAATGGTCCTTTTGCTGAAAAAAATAGGTTCGACAAAAGGCCAATGTTAGGTCTTCCGTCTTGGGCGAAGGCGTAATATAATGAGGTTATATGCTACAAAAAATAGGGTTTCAACCTGGTATAAATAAACAAATCACGCCAACGGGAGCGGAAGGTCAATGGATCGACTGCGATAATGTTAGGTTTAGATATGGCACACCTGAAAAAATAGGTGGTTGGAAACAATTAGGTGAAAGTAATTTAACAGGTGCAGGACGTGGTTTACATCACTTTGTAAATAGTAAAGGTAGAAAATACGCAATCATAGGAACAAACAGAATTTTATATGCATACTCAGGTGGTGTATTTTACGACATACATCCTATTAAATCTACAACAACACTTACTAATGCATTTACCACGACTAACGGATCAACTGAAGTTACAATAACATTTAGTGGGTCTCATGGTATATCTGAGGGAGACATAATTTTACTAGATAATTTTAGTGCAATAACTAATTCTAATTTTTCAGCTACAGATTTTGACGATAAAAAATTTATGGTAACAACCGTGCCTTCAAGCACAACGATTACAATTACTATGACATCAAATGAGTCGGGATCTGGTGCAACAACATCAGGTGGTATTAGAGTTCAACATTATTATACGGTAGGTCCGGCTGTTCAAGCAAAAGGTTTTGGTTGGTCTTTGGGGACTTGGGGTGGTGAAGAAGTAGGAGCTTTTACTACAACATTATCAGGAGCAATTAATTCATCAGCAACGACTGGTATTACATTAGCAGACCCCTCTCAGTTTCCAAGTTCAGGTACAAACTTTGTTTTAATAGGTACAGAAGAAATACAATACACAGGTATTAATTCTTCTAATGAATTAACTGGTGTAACAAGAGGTGTAAGAAATACGACAGCAGCATCTCATGGCGCTGGAGATACGGTGACCAGCACGGCAAACTATGTAGCGTGGGGTGAAGCAGCATCTGGTGACTTAGTATTAGAACCGGGCATGTGGTCATTAGATAACTTTGGTGACAAAGCAATTTGTTTAATACATGATGGTGCAGTGTTTGAATGGAACTCTGCTGCAGCAAATGCAGAAAGCACAAGAGCAACGATTATATCTGGTGCACCAACTGCATCAAGACACATGATAGTATCTACACCGGATCGTCACTTAGTATTCTTTGGAACAGAAACAACTATTGGAGATACATCTACACAAGATGATATGTTTATTAGATTCTCGGACCAAGAGGATATAAATACCTACACACCTACAGCAACCAATACAGCTGGTACACAAAGACTGGCCGACGGATCACAGATCAGAGGAGCGATTAGAGGTCGTGATGCGATATATGTTTGGACGGATACAGCACTATTTACACAACGTTTTGTTGGTCAACCATTTACGTTTGCATTTGCACAAGTAGGAACTAACTGCGGACTTGTTGGACAAAACGCATGTGTAGAGGTTGATGGTTCTGCATACTGGATGTCAGAAAATGGATTCTTTAGATATGCAGGTAAATTAGAATCACTACCATGTTTAGTAGAGGATCATGTTTATGATAATATAAATTTAGAATCTGGTAATCAAATGGTGTCTGCAGGTTTAAATAATTTGTTTGGAGAGGTTATGTGGTTTTATCCAACAACAGGATCTAGTGTTGTAAATAGAATGGTTGCATATAATTATTTTGACTCCTCACCACAAAGACCCGTATGGACTGTTGGAACGTTAGCTAGAACTATGTGGGAAGACTCTGCAGTATTTGGTAATCCACACGCTCTAGAATATGATGCAGATACAGACACATCTTTTGATGTCGTGGGCAACACAGAGGGTAGAACAACATACTATCAACATGAAACAGGGACAGATCAAGTTAAAGGTAGTGCAGTTACTGCTATCACTGCAAACATTGCATCTGGAGATTTTGACATCAGTCAAAGAAGAAGTGCACTAGGTCAAACTACAGGAGCTGCAGATCTTAGAGGAGATGGTGAATTTATAATGAAGATAAGAAGATTTATACCTGACTTTATATCACAAACTGGTAACACACAAGTTACACTACAATTAAGAAATTTTCCAAACGATAGTCAAGCTAGTTCATCATTAGGACCATTTACAGTTTCATCATCTACACAAAAAGTAGATACACGTGCAAGAGCTAGAGCTATTGCATTAAAAGTAGAAAACACAGGATCTTCTCAAAGTTGGAAGTTAGGGACTTTTAGATTAGACATACAACCAGATGGACGTAGATAATGGCAAAGATAGTGCAAGTATTAACGAGACCAAGTAAAGAGTATGATTTGTTTACAGCAGAAGCACAAGTTAGAGACCTTGATGCGATCGTAGAAAAATTAAATACAACGTTTCAACAAGAATTAAAAGATGAGGTAGAAGCTGAAAACTTCTTTTTAAATTAATGGCTAATAGTTTTATAAATAAAAAAGCAGACTTAACGACAACGGATTTAACTACACTCTATACGGTGCCTAGTTTTAAAACATCTGTTGTTAAATCTATATTAGTATCTGAGGATGCCGGATCAGGGACTACGATAACGGTAACATTGGTTGACTCTAGTGGTAATATATTTAGTTTGTTTAAAACAAAAACTATATCAGGTAATGCTACAACAGAACTTTTAACTCAACCTCTTGTAATGGAGGAAAGTGAGATACTTAAAGTACAAGCTGGTGACGCGAATGAGCTGCACGTCATAGCTTCAATATTAGAAATACAGCCAAGAGAGGTAACAACATAGTGAAAGACATACCAACAATAGAACCAAAAGAGATTATAACAACAATAACAAATATGAAGACAGGCGAGGTATATAAGGATGATATAGAGTGGAAAGCCAAAGGTATACCAGAATCTGACATAAGAAAAGATGTTAGAGTTATCATGCCTAGCCTTGATTTATTTGGAGAAACAAAATAAGATAGAACGATGGCCATAACTAGAGCACAACAAGCAAAACAGATGTTACAAAACGGAGGACGTATAGGACTTCAAGGTGGTGGCAGAGATATGGGAACTAAAGCTGGAGATACGAGAGCGGCTAGAGATAATAGAGAAATTGGTGCTAGAATGGATAGAACAAGATCTCTTGGTCAAGGAGATGCTATGAGAAGAAATCAAGAAGCATTTAGAGTTGGTGTTGATAAAGGTGATTATCAAAGATTTAAAACTGAAACACCAAGAGACGTAAGAGCAGGTTTTTCAAGTATATTTTTTAATTCACCAATAGGAAAAGATTTTAGAAAATTTTTACGTAGAAAAAATATAGAATATTTTGAAGACACATTTGATGGTCCTTTAACTTTAAGTAATTACAAAAAATTTTATCAAGATATGAGAGATAGATTTAAAGGTAAAGATGATGGTCTTGGAGATGCAGATTATTTACAAATTCCTCAACTTCCATTAGTTCAAGCACCAAGCGACATGGACCAAGAACCAAGTGAAGATGAAAAACAATTAGAAGGTTTACGATTAGCATTCAGAGCTGATGGTGGACCAATAGGTGGTGAATATGATTTTGAATCTGCAAGACAGATGTATGGTCTAGGTAAACTTGTTAAGAAAGTTACAAGAACCGTCAAGAAGATTGCAAAGTCACCAATAGGTAAGGCTGCAATTGTAGGAGCAGGATTTGGTCTTGCAGGTATGGGTCCATTTAAAGGATTAGAAAAATTTGGTTTAGCAGCTAAAAATTTTGCAGCAAATAAATTATTTGGTCCAGCTATGGATTATGGAAGAGGCACAGGTGGTTTACTTAATTTAATAAAAGAAAATCCTATGTCAAGCATATTTGCAGCATCAGCACTAGCAGGATTACTAACAGCAAAACAAGAAGAAGAGGCACAGGAATTATCAAGAGGTGAGGGTATAGATATAGAGGCAGCTAGAAGATCTATTTTAGCAAGAGCGCAAGGTAATGTTGCAGGTGATCTTAGAGCAACAGCATTTTTAGCAGAGGGTGGTAAACCTGAACCAGTAGCTAAAAAAACTATGCCACTATTAGACATGGGTGGACAAGAAATGGATTTAAGAGCTGAAGGTGGCTTTGTGCCAATAGGTAGAATGGAAAAAGCAGATGATGTGCCTGCAAGATTATCAAAGAATGAGTTTGTATTTACAGCAGATGCTGTTAGAAATGCAGGTGATGGAGATGTGGACAAAGGCGCAGAAGTCATGTATAACATGATGAAAAACCTCGAAGCCGGAGGTGAAGTATCAAAAGAATCGCAAGGCTTAGAAGGCGCACGTAAAATGTTTCAAACATCACAAAGATTAGAGGAAGTATTATAATGGCTATACAAGAAACTAGAACCCGTCCACCACAATTTATTGAAGATTTAGGCAAAGATCTTGCAACACAGATCACGGCACAATCTGGTGTACCAACCGTAGCCACAGGTATAGCTGGAATATCACAACAACCAGGTGAAACAGCAGAAGATTTTGCAAAAAGACAACAAGCAGCTAGAGAGTTTACAACTAGACAAGAAAGTTTAGCAGGACTTGCCCCTACAGTTGCAGGTCAAGATAGATTACAACAAGAAGCACAAAAAATTGCAGAGGCCGGTATAGGTTCTTTTCAACCATTTTTAAATAGAGCAGCAGCTGCATCAACAGCGGCTGGAACAGCATTAGGAGGAGTAGGAACAGGAGCACAAGCATTTCAACAAGACGTATCTCAATTTATGTCACCATATCAATCACAAGTTATTGATGCTACACTAGCAGAGTTTGATCGTAATAGAGCTATACAAGAACAACAAATTAAAGATCAACAGACAAGATTGGGTGTGCTCGGCGCTGGACGAGCGGGCGTACAACTCGCCGAGTTTGGTACGGGGGCGGCAAGAGAACGTGCATTATTACAAGCAGGACTCTTACAACAAGGATTTCAACAGGCAGCAGCACAAAGACAACAGGATATTGCAAATAGATTTGGTTTAGCACAAGCACAACAAGGTTTAGGTGGCTTTGAGGCAACACTAGGTGGACAACAACAAGCATTAACAGGTAGAGACGTATCACAACTTGGAACATTGGGCGCATTGAACCAAGCACAAGAACAAGCAAGACTTGATGCGCAAAGAGAAGCAGCAAGACAGGCAGCCTTTTTACCACAACAAAACTTAGATAGGTTTGCTGCACAAATAACAGGATTAATGGGTGGATATCCTGCTCAAACAACACAAACAGCGGTTCCTAATCCTACACCACTACAAACAGCTTTAGGTATTGGTACAACACTTGCAGGTATCTATGGTGCAATTAAAAATCCAAGTGGAATAAGATTTAATATATAGTATGAACAGAACACTTAAAAGACCAATGTTTAGAATAGGTGGATCAGCAGGGACTGGTATTACATCAGGACTAGATCAACCAAGAAAAAAATATGCAAATGGAACTCAAATGCCTAATTTTCAAATAGGTGGTTTACCAGGATTCTTAACTGGTTTTGGTTTAAATCTTTTATCAACACCACCAAGAGGTAATATATTTCAAACAGCAGCAACAGCTGCACAAGATCCATTTAGAGCATTACAAGCTCAACAAGCAGCGGCTATGAAAACAGCATCTGATAGAGCGTTTGCAGAAAAATTAGCAAAAGAAGAAAGAGAGTTTGAAGAAGGACAACTAGAGAAAAAATTAGCTGCACAAAAAGAAATAGCTGGTATGAAAACAACAGATACAACCGAAAGAATACGAGCGATTGCAGATACTAAATATGAAGGTGATGAAATAAAAGCAGCACGAGAAGTTAATTTTCCAACTGAAGTATACCCTAATTTAATAAGTGAGTATGGAGAAGAAACAGTCGCTACATCCGTAATAGATACTTCTGGTTTACAAAAACAAAAAGATATTGATAGATTTGTAAAACAAAACCCACAATTAGCTCGTCAAGTTGTTTATGATGTTAGAACAGGTAAAGCTGTAAGGTTTGGTTTAGTTAATGGTAAATATACTATTCAACCGGCAGATCCAAAAGATATTGATGACACTAACTTTGCTATGCCAGATCCTGATAAACCAACACCAGGGTTATTTAATAGACCAACAAAATCAGGAAAACAGTTAAAAGAAATTTTACCAGATTTTAGAGATCCAGACACAGGATTTAATGAGGACNTCTATCAAAGTTAGGAGTTTTAAATGGCAGAATTTGTCCCTCTATCACAAGTAGAACAAAACAACGACAGCAGTATATTTTCATCTGTTGCGGCTGGCTTTGCATCTGGTTTGTTAAAAACTGTTGAGGGAGTTGTATCTCTTGGTGCAGAACTCATTGACCTTGGAGCAGATTCTAATAGAGTTGCTGATGTTGAAAGATTTTTTGATGACATAAATATTTTTGAAGACACAGCGCAAGAAAGAACAGTTGGTAAGCTTGTAGAAGTATTTACGCAGATAGGTATACCTGGAGGTGTAGGTT
>FUFK010041203.1_pt1 | contig 21323 bp, 30 predicted proteins | sample 1021851 | NCBI WGS metagenome assembly FUFK01 (sample SAMEA51879418, study PRJEB19060) | metagenome
GATCAACAAAGCAAGAACAACCTTTATCGAAAGCATTACCAAGCATTCGTACCGAGGGAGGATTCACGCTGAGATCCACCAAATGCGTTCGGATCAAGGGGGAACGGTAACAGGAAGATTTAGTTACTCGAATCCTAATTTACAGCAAATTCCTGCACGGCACGCGATACTCGGCCCACTGATCAGAAGTATTTTTATTCCTGAAAAAGATTGTGAGTGGGGTATCTTTGATTACTCGCAACAAGAACCACGGCTCGTGGTCCACTACGCCAGCATGAAACATTTTACAGGAGCTAGTAAGTTTGTTGATTCGTACAGAGAAGATGAAACAACGGACTTCCATACCATGGTATCGGAGATGGCTGACATCCCACGTAAACAAGCAAAGACAATTAATTTAGGATTATTCTACGGCATGGGTAAAGGTAAACTGATGTCACAGCTCGGTGTTAATTTAGAGACAGCGAGTGATCTATTAGCGGCGTACAATGAACGCGTACCTTTTGTAAAACAATTGATGAATGATACAATGAACAAGGCGGGTAAGAAAGGTTATCTCTCCACGTTAGAGGGTAGACGTTGCCGTTTTGATTTATGGGAGCCAACGAATGAATGGGGCCAAAAGGCTCTACCACTGACCGAGGCCCAGCAACAATACGGCGAAAGTATGATTAAACGTGCCTGGACCTACAAAGCTCTGAATAGATTGATACAAGGTTCTGCTGCAGATCAAACAAAGAAAGCGATGTTAGAATTAGCCAAGGAAGGATATTTAGCACACATACAAGTACATGATGAGTTAGACTTTTCTGTTGCAAGCGAACAGGATAAGGATAAAATTAAAGACATTATGGAAAATTGTGTGAAACTCGAAGTACCTAGTAAAGTCGACGTTGAATGCGGTGACAACTGGGGCGACGCAGGTGATTAAGATTTGGTTATTAATTTCTATGATTTCTCTACCTGGTATGCCGTCTGTCAAGCACACGGCTGAGTTATATTTTAATCAAGANATATGTGAAAATCGCCGTNTTNTTATAGAAAATAANATTTATGNNAGAGCNGNNGANACAGGAATTAACCCTGTATACGTAGAAACATGGTGTCTTGAGTCAAATATGTTTGTTGAAAATAGTTCTTGACTATCCCATTAAATTAGATTAAAGACTCAATTAAATGAGAACATTGCAAGGTTCTCAGAGTATGGCTGAACAACTGTAACAAAGTAGTAAGGCACACTCAAGGGGAAATACGGACAAGTGTCTGAGATAACCGAGGGTGGTACTGAAGTACTGGTCAACCCCTTACAGGTTTGATTTGTCGGGAAAAGGTTGGGGGTAGTCAAAGAATCCCCCTACTCACATTAATGAAGGAGAAAGTATGAAACTTAAANANGATTATGAGATGACGTTCAAAGAGGGATTTCGTCTTGGAGNGCGTTTAACACGAGCAAANGCTTGTTTNGAAAATGCNCGTAANGCAAAANTNNTGANAGANGAGCANATGTTNAAACTTCAAATGGAGTTTGCATCATCGTGGACGGACCTTGCTAGAAATGCAGGGCGTAAGTTTACACCGACCGTGGCTCACGAACCAGAGCAATCGGCATTTGATTTTGGCGACATCGAATACCAGGAGCATTTATCTAAGTTGCCATTTAAGGAGACAGGATGAACACGAAGAAGTTCAAAAGCGTGGCAGTAGCCATTGAAACATATAAGTTGTTGAAGAAGATAGCTGCCGCCGACGATCGGTCGGCTGGTATGCAAATAACCTATTTAGTAAAACAAGAAGCAAAGAAAAGAAAGTTAGCTGCATGACCATCATGCCAAAGTTTAAATCGTATCGTAAATTTAAACCTGATTGGAAGTATGAAAAAGAAAAATGTGGTCAGTGTAGTAAAGAGTACATGAAAGATAATATGTTGTGTACGCAAGAGCGTAAAAATCTGTACCTTTGGTACTGTATCAGATGTTACAATTTTTTACCAAAATCATAGGCATTCTGTGTTTATGTGGGACGATACTGGCGGGTATATACATTTTAGTATATTATTCGCCGTATCAAACTTTTATGCGTGATTGCATAAAAAATGAAATGGGTGATTTCGGTGTAGAGTATTGCACTTGGAAATATGACAAAGTAATGCTTTGTAGAAAGGAGGAAATATGTTTCACTTATGGCATCTTACCGCCATATTAGGCGTGTTTGTATTAGGATTTTTTGCAGGAAGATGGTCCATGCGGATTTATATGAATGTAAAAATCGAAGAATTAGAGAATAGAGTCGAGGCGGAACGACTAGCGAAAGAGAAAGAAGGTATGGAATGGGCCGCAAGACGCCATTAAAAGAACGATTATTACGTGAGTATGTGAAAGTGTCAAAGAACGCTGTTCGCGAACCACGGAACTGGAGAGAAGTTGCAACCCGTGTGAGATGGGAGCGATTAAGAAAAATATTGTGGAGGCGATATGATTATATGCAGTCATTGTAAAGGTAATGGGTATATTAAAATTAGATTCGAGGCGGAACAAGCCATTGACCAGTGTAAGGTTTGTGACTCACAAGGGGAGCTCGATGAAAGTAAACACTACAGCCAAGCGTGGAGTGGTGGGGTTTCGGGTAAACTCGATAACTTTTATTGGGGACCGCCCTTGGACCCCGAATCATTCAAAAACTACAAAATTTATAGCAGCTAACCCTGTTGTAGACGTTAAAAAAGGGGATGAACCACCCTTTTAGTTGCATATAAGCATCTTTTCCATTATAATTTGGGATAGAAAATTCACGTTTTCAACTCCCGAAGCCCCTGCATCAGTTACGCTGAGTGGGGGCTAAAATGAAAGGTGTGTATGAGCGACCAGGAGATACTAAAGCAACGAGACTTACTTGACGCGATCCTCGCATCACGGACCAATCAGTACGAGAGAATAAAGTCCATGGAGGTCATGGATTCAATATACTTCAAAGAAAATTTACCCGAGAATGTGGTTTTATTTCCGTTACAAAGGATAAAGCGGTATGTACACAAAACTACCAGAAAGCCCAGTAAGAAAAGTCTATAAATGTAGACACTGTGGAGACGTCTCCATTAAATTTTATAATCCAAAGCACGATAGAGTATACACTGCTGAAGAGTGGGAAGTCATCATGACTGATGGCAGAGAGGCGTTGGATAAGGCACTTAGATTAGTGCGTGAAGATCCAAAGATGTTTTCATAAACAGCGTTTCTAATAGATGTTTTTACTCAAAATATTTTTTTAATTATTTTTTTGTAAAGTACAAGTTACAAGGTAACAAGGTTACAAGTAGCAGAATACTTAACTTTTTTTGTAACTTTGTGTAACTTACACATATTTAGAAGTTACAAAATATCTATATTTTACGAAAAAAACTCGCATTTCATAAGATTTTTATATAAAATATATTGTTTTAACAAAAACATCTATAAGATTGATGCATTATGGAAGAAAATAACGAAGTATATATACCAGAAGCTTTATCAGAAGCTTTGTATCACCCTAAGATTACTCAAAAACAAAGAAAGTTTGTTCTTTTATTGGTCCATTCTGAGGGTTTGAAGTCTGCATCGCAGTGTGCTGCCGAAGCTGGTTATAGTAAAAAGAGTTGTCGGGAGCTGGCATCCAGGTTGCAGAACCCTGACCATTATCCATTAGTTGCAAAGGCAATTGATTCAGAGGTTAGAGCAAATGTTGATAGGTACAGATGCAGTCAGGAAAGGTCGTTGGCTACATTGGCGAGATTAAGAGATCAAGCGTCGTCTGCTGGTAATTACAATGCTGCCGTAGCTGCGGAGACCAGGCGTGGACAGATTGCTGGTTTGTATGTTGATAAGAAAGAGATACTCACAGGCACGATAGATTCCATGTCAAGAGAAGAGGTAGAGAAGAAACTTCAGGATCTTAAAGAACAATACAGTATAGAAACTACGTTTGAAGAAGTAAAAGAATTAGAAAATAAAGCTTGACTATAAAATAGAATGGGACTATAGAGTTCTAAAAAGGAGAAAGTTATGAAAAAATATACAGTTATACAAACATATACAGCTAAAGACATTTATAAAAATGTTGAAGCTGAATCCAAAGAAGAAGCAATACTCAAGATAGGTGGGCTACCTGTTGATGAAGCTATCGATGAAGATACTGAAACAGAGGTCAAAGAAGAAGTCAATCAATGATTGTTATAGTTAGACCAGATTTATATGAGTATGTTTCATTGCCTATGACAGATGATTTGTTCTGGCGTAGAGTAGAAAATCTGAGACGTGCAGCTTTGACTGCTGAGGATTTTGAGTTTAGGTTGTTGTATTATAATCAAATGATAGAACTAATGAAGAAATCACCATGAAGCATAAATTTACTTACCGAGATACTTTTCAAGTACCTAAACAAAACTTGTCTTGGAACTTCTCACCATCTTGGTGGGAAGGTCTTGGTGTTATACTTTTTTATTTTGGTCAGAAGATGTTGTTTTGGGGCCTAGCCATTTATATCTTTATTTTAATTTTTAAGTGAAACCTGAAAGTAAGTTTTGGAACTCCATCAAGGCAAACATGCCTGGTGTTTTCTTTACAAGATTGGAAAGTTGGGCATCACCTGGTGTCCCAGACGTTTATGGTTGCAAAGATGGAATAATGTTCTGGTTGGAACTTAAAACATCAACAAAAGTTAATAAAGCGAAGTTAAGTGCTTTTCAAAAATCGTGGCATTTTAGCCATGCAAGACAAGGTGGGAGAAGTTTTATTATGCATCAGATCCTCGAAGAGAGATTGATGTGTATCTTTCCTTCTTCCATTGCCGTCTCCATTGGCGCATTGTCGCCCCAACACGCAAGTAAGTCATGGGCCATTCCAGCGTCCCAGGCAGCCTGGAAGGAGATGCTCGACTACATTCTCCATTCTCCATTGCAGAAACCCGCCCTTCCCGAAGCATAGTAATAGTTGCCCCAGCTGCGGGTAACCCACCAACGGTGATGCCTCTCCATTTCCATTGGCAGAAACCCGCTATGTTCCGCCGTAATAGTAGATCCTGGTCCACGGCACGTGCAGCCAGGGAACTCAGGTCTGCATCTCCATTCTCCATTGGCGACCCACGTAGCTTTGGTAAGTATAGTAGTTACAGGACTCAGGGACGTCACCTGCGTGGAAGCTGGTGTGGTAAATAAAATGTAAATAGCTCTTGACTATCTAATAAAGTGGGACTATATAAGTACATGTAGTTCAATCGGATTCCGTACCCGCAGGGGCTGGTGAGTGTTAAACACCAGATAACAACTACATTACATTAGAAAGGATATAACATGCCAGAATATAGAGTGACACATTCATACAATGTGCAAAGAACCTACTTCATTACCTGTTCGGAAGAAGAGTGGGAGGATGATTCAACATTAGATAAATTTTGTAATTCAGAAACATTACATGAATCTTATGACAGTTGGGAACATGAAGATTGCATTGAATCAAAAAGAGTAGATGAAAACGATTAGAAAGGAAACAACATGAAAGAACAGGCATGCATTGATTTAGTAGAAGACAAATGGACAACCAGGGCAGAGGATCTCAAGGATCCAGAGTACGAAGCGCTGAGCTTTGACTACGTAGAACCGCATACATTCCAGGATCAATTGGAAGGTTATTGGCGTTGGCAGTTTAGCTGGGGCGGGCCCAGCGACGAGCTGCGCGCTTACATTAACAAGGACAACTCCATCCACCGTCTAGAATATTGGTACCTGGACTGGGGAGACGGAGCGCATCTCCTGGTGCAGCCAGACGCTGATGCCTGGTCCCAGATGCAGGAGATGGTGCAATGCTCCATTACTTAGTCTCCGCATTGTTTATCTACATCGTGTTTCTGGTGCTGCTCCCGCAGCAGGTAACTGCAGCAACGCTGCTGCTGGTAACCACTGTGGTAACTCTGGTCGGGAAGCTAGACTGGACTGTTGTTCCTATGTAAATAATCCTTGACTATCAAATGAAATGGGATTACAGTACATTACATTAACAAAGGAGAAAGATATGGGACTAGACCAAACTATGTTAAGTACATCAGGCGAGAAAGATTACTACTGGAGAAAGCACGCAAGGTTGCAAGTATTCATGGCTCGCAAATGGGAAGAGAAGAATGGTAAGCAAGATGATGAATCTGCATTAGGTCATCTTGGATTCAATGCAGATGATAAGCCGTTAGTCTTGGACAAAGAGATGCTGGACGAGTGGGAAAATGAAATAGAAGCACAATACTATCACTCATTTGCATCAGACGGATTCTTCTGGGGACAACAGTTTCAAGAAGAACAAGTCAGGGAGTACAACCAACAGGACAAAGAGGCGTGTGATTGGGCGAGAACACAAATCGACCAAGGACATACCATTACCTATGAGTGCAGTTGGTAGTTTCCATCTCCATCACGGGCTTTTGCCCGTGGTGTGTATATAGTAGTAAGTTCTCTGGGACGTCACCTTCACAGGAACTTCTGTGAAAAAAAAAATAAAAAAAGATTTGACAAATGTAATAAGATGGGATATAAAGGGATAATTAACTAGAAAGACGAAAGGAAAATAAAATGTCAAAAACTGTTAATATATTAGAAGTGCTAGAGAAAGCACACCAAAGCAAAGCTAGTGTTAGCAAAAGAAATAAACAGGCAATCATAGACGCCTATGGTCGTGCCTTAACAATGCAAAAAGTTCTAGCTGACTTTATCAAAGTAAACCGACAACTAATGATAGACTTGGCGTTTGGAGAAAACGCTAACCTATTACATGGTAAGGATTATTCACTTCATGTTCAACAAAAACTGGGTGCTAAAATTGACAGTACCCTTGTCAAAGAAAAACTCGGCGAGTTGGAATACCACAAGTGCAAAGTTCCAACGGAATATAAAACGATACAAGCTATGCCTTTATCGGAAACTACGGTGTCGAGAAACAAAAAAGCAACGATAGACGAGGTCGCAGACTTTAGAATTTCTGCTTAGTACCGATAAATTGCCTAAGCAGTTGAGGGGGCTTTTGCCCCCTTTTTTTACGTCTGCATTTCCATTACATCACGGGGGCGGGGGCTTGTAGTATAGTAATAGTACAGAAGCGTTGCACGGCACGTGCGTCTGGTCGGAACTGCCGTCTACATTTCCATTACATCGCGATCGCGGGGGCTTGTAGTATAGTAATAGTTAGGAATGTGCTACGGGGGGAGTTGGTCGGTCGTTTGACCTGTGTAAAAAAAAGAAAATAAAAGTTTGACTATAAGATAAAATGGGATTAAGAAGTATTTAAGAAAGGAGAAATCAAAATGCCAGATAATGATTTAGAGACTAGGTTAGCAGTAGTTGAGCAAACGTTCGGTTTAAGAACTCGTGATAATGCTGTTGCTACTCCTAATCCAAATGATGTTAGACCTACTCATACTGATAACATTAATTGGAAAGCACTTTATAAAGTTCTTGAAAGTGAAGTCGAAACAATCGTACTTGACCCTAACTGTCCTCAATACGTTAAGGATTGGGGTCAACGTATCATGCAACGATTGGCACAACATTTACCAAGATGAAGTTATTACTTGCTTTAATCTTGTTTATGATGTCAATGCAGTTGTTGATAATGTTTACTCGACTACCATACTAACAGTTTCCCTCGAGGGCTGGCAAAAGGCAGGGTACTCCCTGCCTTTTTTTATGCAGCAAAAGGTTTCCCAACCAGGCAGCCACACTTGCTTCCAGGCAGCCTGAGCATCTCAGGTGATACACTCACCCACAACATCTAGGTACTTACAAACCACCACAAACTAGATTTAGTAATCTCGAACACCCGACCACCCCTTTTCGGGCGTCAGTCGTGGGTTTTATCCTAGTGCTTGAGTTTTACACAAACACAAACTATGATATAACTTTTTTATGAAAAAATCTGAGATTCCAACGGAAGTATTAAAATATCAATTAAGGGAAATGCAACTGAAAGTGTCAGAGGAGTCCCGTTCCTCCTTCCTAACTTTTGTAAAAAAAGTTTGGCCAGACTTTGTTGCAGGTTCACATCACAAAATTATTGCAAAAAAATTTGAAGACATTTCACGTGGAAAAATAAAACGTTTGATTGTTAATATGCCACCTAGACATACGAAGTCAGAGTTTGCATCAAATTTATTTCCTGCATGGATGCTTGGACAAAAGCCTAAATTAAAGATAATACAAACTACACATACTGCAGAATTGTCGTATAACTTTGGTAGGAAAGTGAGGAACCTATTTGATCAACAAGATTTTAAAGATGTTTTCCCGACTGTCAGCTTATCACAAGACTCTAAGGCAGCGGGGCGTTTTACAACTAACGCTGGTGGAGAGTATTTTGCTGCTGGCGTGGGTGGTGCTATTACTGGGCGTGGCGCTGATCTCCTTATTATTGATGATCCTCACTCCGAGCAAGACGCACTCAGCCAAACAGCTATGGACAACGCCTATGAATGGTACACCTCTGGACCTCGACAGCGTCTACAACCTGGTGGTGCTATTGTTATAGTTATGACTCGTTGGTCCACAAAGGATCTTACGGGAAAATTATTATCACAACAAACGAACGAACACGCCGATCAATGGGAAGTGGTCGAGTTTCCAGCTGTCTTGAATGACAAACCGTTATGGCCACAGTTTTGGAAGATAGAAGAATTGCAAGGAGTCAAGGCTTCTTTGTCCGAACAGAAGTGGCAGGCACAATGGCAACAAGCACCAACGTCTGAAGAAGGATCTATCATTAAACGAGAATGGTGGAAGGTGTGGCCCAAAGAAAAAGTTCCTGATTTAACTCATGTAATACAAAGTTATGACACCGCGTTTAGTAAAAAAGAAACTGCTGACTTTAGTGCAATAACAACGTGGGGTGTATTTAAACCCGTGGAACACGGCCCATGGAACATCATTCTTCTCGCTATGCGTAAGGGACGTTGGGACTTTCCTGAGTTAAAAGAGATTGCTATGGATGAGTATAAATACTGGGAACCTGAAACAATCTTGATAGAAGCTAAAGCTTCTGGTATGCCCTTAACACAGGAGCTACGTCAATTGGGAATTCCTGTAGTAACTTATACGCCTAGTAAGGGCAATGATAAGCATGTACGTGTAAACTCCGTAGCTCCACTTTTTGAAGCGGGTCAAGTCTGGGCAACCGACGACCGCTGGGCAGAAGAAGTTATTGAAGAGTGCGCCGCTTTCCCGTATGGTGATCATGACGATTTGGTCGATTCAACAACACAAGCGTTGTTGCGTTTCCGTCAAGGAAACTTCATACAATTAGATTCAGACTACAAGGACGAGCCACGGCTCATTGTGGGTATGCAGGAGTATTATTAATGAGTGGAAAACTTATAGAGAAATTAAGAAAAAAAGCTTTGGATTTTGCTTTGGAGGGTAAACCCGATAATGCGCGTGAGGCACTTGAACAGATAAAAATTATAGAAAATCAGATGGCAAAGTCTGAACAAAAAAAGACAGGTATAGAAACAGTAACAACAGCAGACACTTTAGAACAACGACCTGCAGTAGACCTTATGGCACAAAGATTACAGAGAGAACGAGAATTATTAGAAGCACAGGGCAATAAAGCTAAGAAGTCAAAAAACACAGGTGTTAATGATCCTTATTATGAAAGATATATTAAAGAAGATTCTCGTTTCGCAGGCGCTAATACAGCGGATGAATACCAAAATGCTATTAACGCTTATGCTATGAGAGAGGCTAATATTTTAGGAAGTCACCCTGAGTATAGAAATACACCTTACGACATTCGACTAGAGATTGCAACAAATGTAATTAAAAGACAAGCTAATAAAGATATTCTTAATAAAAAACTTTATATTAATTATGGAGGCAAGGATATTAATGAGGTGGGAGGTTATACAACTAACACTCCAAAAGAATTACAAGATCAAGAAAATTTTAATGTTTATGCTGATGACTTACTTGATAATTTTTATGCAGGTAATGATGTTATTCCCTATAAGGGACAGGATGGTTTAATTTACACAAATGCTGATGAAATAAAAAAAGTTAAACAAGTAGAAGAAATGGAGTTATCGTTAAGAGATAAATTAACACTACAAGATATTTTATCGTCACCAGATTATAACGTCAGCAAAAAGACATCCTACTCTAATGTTGATCCAACCTTAAAAACTGATTTTTCAAAACAAGGTTATACAGGTTATAAAAACAAAGTTTATAATCGTTTGAAGAAAGGTGTTTACATAAAAAGAGATGTTAAAGGCAAACCTATTTTGGATGAAGATGGAAACGTTCAATTTTTAGATTGGGATAAACAAAGTGATTTAATTGAAATTAATGTACAACGAGATAAAGATGCAAAAACTCCTCCTGGAATAAACAAGTTAATTTATATAGAACCAAAGATACCTAATCTTGAAAAAGGACACGAGTTAATGAAAACAAGAAGATTAGCAATTCTTGATCAAGGTGATCAAGTTAATTTAAAACAAATACAATATCCTACTTTTTTTACAACAGAGCCAAGAAACAAAATTCACATTCGTTTGGAAACAGATCTTGTAAAAGTTCTTGATGGAATTAAAGATTTATCTTCTACTTTATTACGAAGTGCGGATTCAAAACAAATGTTAAAGAAATTAGAGAGAACAAGAGATGCAATTATAAAAGATATGAAAATATTAGGATTAGAATCTAGAATATTTAACGACAAAACAGGTAAATTTAAAGCATATGGTAAAGCTTTTTATGATTCTGGGCAGTTAATTAATTCTCTAAGGGGTGTAAAAAAATTTAGCTATATTGGAAGTAATTTAGATTTAGATCCCTCAAAAATGAATAGAAATATAAAAAATGTAGATGGTGAGTTTATATTGCCTGATGGATTTGAAGATGGGGGTTTCGCTTCCTTTGAAGAAGTGCTAGAATACAATTATGACTGAGGCTAATGTATTTGAAGATGTATCTGCTGAAAAGATAAGAAAACGACGAGAGGAAAGAATACTCGGAATTTTAAGTAAAGTTATTCCTGGTGCTGCTGATTGGATGACGGAAGAACTTATTTTTCCTTTGTATTATCCAACTGCTTTATTAAAATATTCAATGGATCTCGTGGGTGGACCAGAGATTATATCAGCTAGCGAACTAAATAATATGGTTTCTGCTTTAGAAGCAGAAGAATACCCCGAGGGAACAGGACCAGTAACGGCGGGCGCTGCTGATACCGCAAAGGTTGTAGGGGGGATGGGCGCTGGTATTTATCTATACGAAGCAGCTCTTGATAAAATAAAAAAACAACAACCAAAAATATATGACAAACTTTTAAGAGCTTTTCCGTACTGGGTCGATCATGTTCACAACAGAGGACCAGGAGTAATAAAAAATTTTAAAGGCAAAACAGGAGGAAACAAAGCATTAAATTTTATAAAAGGCGCTGCTAAACAAGTAAAACACATGGCCGTGCCATCTAGAGATATATTAATAAGAGGACTTTCAAATTCTTCTAATATTGTTAAAACAGGAACTGGTGTTGGTTTATTGTCTCAGATTTTGACTGCAAAATCAGTTGGAGACGGAACTATAGATGGCCCTTTAAAAAATATGGCTGCTCTTAAATTTTCTCAACATTATAATACAAACGTAAAACCTGAAGATATTTCAATTAATAATATGGGTTATATAGTTTTAAATAATGAAAACATATTGGGAGAACTTTACAATAAAGAATTAATTGGTAATACAGGTGCTCCCTCCATAGCATATAATGATATGTATGATTTTGTTTTTGGTCAGCAAGCTTCACAAGAAGAACTTGATGCGCTGACAAAAAAGTTAACTGAAGAGCATCAGGCACAAAAAGAACGTGATAAAAATTTACCCTTAAATAGAAAAATAGGAGAACGTCTTAAATTTTTCTTTGAGGATATTGGTTCTCGTAAGTTACCACAAGATGTAAAAAGTATGGCTGGATTACCAGCTGATGCTTTAAAAAAATTTAGTGAATTACCAATAGTACAATCAAGCATCACATCTTTTAAAGAAGGTGTAGGTACAGGTGAAAATGAATTTGATTATGTTGTTGAGTCAGAGCCTGATATAATTGATAATGCAAAAGATCTAGCCGAAAATGAAAGATATATGCAAGATATGATGGACCAAACTTTACAACCAGCTCCTTTTTTACAAGATAATTCTTTGGAAATAATTATGAATGTGGGTGATAAAATACCTTCTTCAATGCGTGTAGATCAAAAAGCAACAGGTGGTTCTCCAGAGCCAGGTCAGTTTACCGATTCTATAATTTCAGGAATAGAAGAAGATGTGAATATACAGGATATTCTTAATCAATCAGGTTTTGAATCTATGTCTGACTTTGACATTTTTGAAGAGGCAAAGAAAAAAGGTTATGAAGAGATAGAAATAGCTATGGGCGGTAAGTTATTCGGTAAAGTTCCTATGTGGGCCGTGGGCGACGTACCGAAACCAAATATTCTCACACAAGATTTAACAAAAAATCAAAAGAAAATTTTAGAAAATATTGAAAAGAAACTTGGAACAGAAGAAGAGGTTTTAAAACAACTTGAAGATATTGATATTATTTTAGATACACCTGCCGAGGGCACGGCGGTTGGAACACCACAACAAAAGAAAACAATTATTGACTCACCTGAGCAGGCAGAAGCTGTGTTTTACTCGGGCCTCGAAGCACGGCTTATGGACCCTAACACACCAAAGACATTTAACTCGTCGGAAGATTTTTATAAATTTTTACAGAACAAACAAATTTCAAAAAAAGAAGTTGTCGATAATATCTTAGAAAACTATATTGCTTTACAAAAGAAAAACGGACAACCTCTTAATACCGCTGATATGTTAAGGATTGTGCGTCAAGCACCAATGCGTAAAGTAGAATCAGTGACGTATGGTAATTCTGCTTACGGTGGTACTAAAAATGTAAAATATCCTGGTTATCAAGAACCAGGTGCTATTGATGGAAGTTATAGAGAATCCGTATTGTATCTTGAACCAAAACATATTCCGCAAGATCCTGATAGTTTACCTGGTAATGTTCATGACTTTTCAGAACGATACGTGATCGGTTGGTCGCGGCTCACGGACCGCACTGCAACATTACCTGTTGAGAAAACACCGCAAGGAATTGAACTAGCAGTAGATCCTACTATAATTCGCACGCTCAAGAAGAATCAGAAAAAATTAGATAGACAATTAATAGGATTAGAGTTTTCTGCACTTAGAAAATTGGAACGAGATGGTTTAATAGAGCTTGATGATATTGATAACTTAACAACGGCCGAAGTAAGAAACGTGTTGAATGAAGCTGATAACATGGCAAAACTCAACAGTATTGATCCAGCTTTAGAACAACAGATATTACAGTTTAGAATGAAGATACAAGAAGATGCTGCGCGTTTACAAGGAATGGAGGCAACTCTTAAAGGACAAGAAATAACTCTTACTTTTGCTGATGAGATACAATCTGATATTTTACAACAAGCAAAACAGTTAGAAAATAGATTACGAGAATCGTTGGGTAGTATTTTGGATATGCCTCCAGAGCAACGATTAGGAGAACTTGCTCGTCAACGAGTGGCCTATTCAGGTACTGCAAAAAACGTAGAACCTGAAGTATTAGAATTTTACACAGCAAACGAAACAATATTTAGACCGATGTTTAATACAGCAGAGGAGATGCAAGGTTTTGTTGATGCTTTTAGAAAAAATAAACAAGCGATTGAAGTGGTGTCAAAAGGCGGTCCAGCACCGAGTGATGAAGCTATTAAATCGATGAACAAAGCAATTGCTTTAGAAAAGAAAATGTTGGAAGAGTTAAATGTTGGATTAAGTGAAGGAGCTTTAAAACAATTATTTCCAAACCTACCCTTTAAGACAAGAGATGAATGGGGAGAGGCACTTATCAAGAGAGACTTGGCAGAGGCAGCTCAACGTTTATTTGTGGATAAGGTGGACGGAGCAGCGACATGGTATGCGGTAACACCTGCTGATGTTGTGAAAAAAAGATATAGTCAGAGTGGAGGAACATCTACTCCAGTCAATCAAAGAACTAAAGATATGAAAGGAATTGGCACCGAAGAGTTCTATGGGGGCCCTGATAGTGTTGATACAAAAGGAAAACACTACACCTCAACAGTAGAAAAAGCGTTAAAACGAGCATCAAAAGAAAACAACTCAGAAATTAAAATTATTGATGTACCTAATGTTGGAAAAGTTTATGCTATAAAAATTACACCTGAGATGCTATTACCACATAAAACTCATAGAAAAAAAGGAGGACTTGTGTATACTCCAGAATTAATTGATATATTTGAGGCAGCATAATGGCAGTAGAAAAACCAATAGGATTTATACCAGAACAAGAAGAAGCTATTGAACAAATGGTGGAGGTTGAAGGTCAGCAATTTGCTGACGGTCTTGCACCTAATATTGAAATGATGGAAGACGGATCTGCTATCATCGGAGAGCAGATGGAGGAGCTATCAACAAGCTTTGATATGAATTTGGCAGAAGTGCTGGACGAAAAAGTTTTACAGAATATTTCTAGTGAGCTACGTCAAGCATTTGAAGATGATAAAGCATCAAGAAAAGATTGGGAAGATACCTACAAAAAAGGATTAGACCTTTTAGGATTTAAATACACCGAAAGATCGCAACCTTTCCAAGGAGCGAGTTCCGTGACACATCCTATGTTGTCCGAAGCTATTACACAATTTCAAGCACAAGCTTATAAAGAAATGTTACCAAGTGGTGGTCCTGTTAATACACAAATTTTAGGAAATGTAACACGGCAAAAAGAAGAACAAGCACAACGTATTAAAGATTATATGAATTTTCAGATTACGTATGAGATGGAAGAATATGATCCTGACATGGACTCATTACTGTTTTATTTACCGTTATCAGGTTCAGCATTTAAAAAAGTTTACTATGATGACGCTTTAGGAAGAGCGGTATCTAAATTTGTGTCAAGTGATGATTTATATGTTCCTTATCAAACAACAGACTTTCCTTCATGTGAAAGAGTTACACACGTTATTAGAAGAACAAAAAATGATGTACGTAAAATGCAAGTTGCAGGAATGTACCGTGATGTCGATTTATCTGTTCTTGATAATGAGACAGCGCTTCAAGAAGAAGAGGCAAAAATATCTGGTGTTAAAAAAAGTTATCATGATGAAGATTATCAATTATTAGAAATTCATGTCGACTTAAACATTGAAGGTATTGATAGTGATGATGGAATTAAAGTTCCTTATATTGTTACCATCGATGAAGGTTCTTCTAATGTTTTATCTATTTACAGGAACTACGATGAACAGGACGAGAGAAAAAGAAAACGTCAATATTTTGTTCATTATAAATTTTTACCTGGTTTTAGTTTTTATGGTTTTGGTCTTATTCACATGCTTGGTGGTTTATCACGAACTGCTACTGCTGCACTCAGACAATTACTAGATGCAGGTACATTATCTAACCTACCCGCTGGTTTCAAAGCGAGGGGATTAAGAGTTGCTGATGACGACTCCCCTTTACAACCAGGAGAGTTCAGAGATGTTGATGCACCTGGCGGTAGTTTGCGTGAAGGGTTGTTACCTTTACCTTACAAAGAACCAAGTCAAACATTATTTCAATTACTAGGTTTTTGTGTGGAAGCAGGGTCTCGTTTTGCAGCTATTGCCGATCAAAAATTAGGGGACGCCGCACAAGCAGGAGCTCCTGTTGGCACAACGATGGCACTAATGGAACGTGGTGCGAGAGTCATGAGTGCCATACATAAAAGATTACACTATGCACAAAAGATAGAATTTAAATTATTAGCGAGAATATTTTCTGAATCTTTAGGTCCACAATATCCATATGAATTAGGTGGGGATCAAATACGTGGATTGAAACAAGATGACTTTACAAGTGATATAGATATTATTCCTGTATCTGATCCTAATATATTTTCTATGGCACAACGTGTTACGTTGGCACAAACTCAATTACAATTGGCACAGGCTGATCCTGGTGCGCACAATATGTACGAGGCATATAGAAGAATGTATCAAGCACTAGGTGTAAAAGATATAGATATGTTACTTCCCGTTCCTTCCGAACCTCAACCAATGGACCCTGGAACAGAAAATGCGGCAGCTTTAAGTGGTCAATCGTTGGTAGCGTTTAGAGGGCAGAACCAAATGGCTCACGTTGATGCTCATAGAGCGTTAATGTCATCCTTTTTAGTAAAAACTAATCCTCAAGTGATGGCTATTTTACAATCTCACATTATGGATCACGTCAGTATTCAAGCAAGAGAAGAGGTAGAAGAAGAATCAAGAGCGGAAATGGAGCAAATATCTGCTCAATACGGTGGTCAAATACCAGAAGAACTACAATTACAGCTTCAAGAACAAATTGAGAGTCAAGTTTCAGAAAAAGTAGCTGAAATGACAGATCAAATGGTTGCAGAAGAGGCTGCTGCGTTAGAAGAATCGAATCAAGACCCTCTTGTAAACCTAAAACAACAAGAAATTAACCTTAGAGCGCAAGATATAGAGCGAAAAGCGATGGTTGATGAAGCAAATATAGGTTTAGATCAAGAAAAATTACGTCAAACAGCAAAAATAGCGCAAGATAGAATAGATTCACAAGAAGATATTGCACAATTAAGAGCAAATGTTAATCTATCTAAACAAAATGACAAAAATGTTAACCGCAACCGATAAATTACAACAATATTTTGACGAATTAATGAATTTTTCTGAAACAGCGGTTACAAATCAAGAAGAACAAATACTTTTAGCAGGTGCAATGATGGCTGTAGCTAAAATGTTGTATCATAATAACTTAAATGAACAGGAATATAATAATATTATGGATCACAACGGAAGAGACTTGCTAAATCTGTTAAAACCCACTATACATTAAGGAGAAAACTATGAGTACAAAAGAATTAGTAATAAAAGCTCTTGATAAAGTTAAAGAAACTTTATCAGAGGGTAATGTAACAAATACAGATAAAACTCCGAGACCTCAACTAAGAGATCTTAAATCTTTGATACAAAGAAGATATGATGCATTGGATCCAGATGATAAAAAAACTCTGAATAAAAGAGTAGACACTACTTTAGAACGCATTAAAAAAATTCTTTCAAAAATGAATAAGGGTGAAGGAGTAGGAGAATTAAAAAGTAAAACAAACCCAATTAAATCAAACGCAAGAGGCGGTTCAATAAGTAAATTAAAAGCAGGTGGATTTCCTGATATGAGTGGTGACGGTAAAGTTACTAAAAAAGATGTTTTAATAGGCCGCGGTGTTATTAAAAAACAAAAAGGCGGCGAAATAAATGGTTTAAAAAAAATGGGCATGAAACAAGGTGGTCTAGCAGGTAGACTGGCTCAACGTGGCTATGGAAAGGCAAGATCATGAAGTTTAAAAACGCAAAAATGACTGAAGTACCTCACAAAAATCCTTTTCCTAATAGAAAAGATGCTTCTGACGCTGCTATTGTTTACTCTCCTTTTGTTGTAAAACAAAACAAAGGAAGTGGACCACAAGGGCAGACAAGCAAGGCTCAAATTAAAAAGGTAGCTTTCAAAGGCGTAAAATAGTATAATCCCCCACTTAAACAAGGAGGTAGTATGAATCTACTGAAAGATCTCTGGTCACATATCAAAGAATGGTCAGACTGGAAAATGAAGGACTGGATCAAGGCGGCTATAGTAGCTATCGTTGTTCTCTGGATAATTAGCTGGATGACAGGCGGAGCAGCATAGTGCTTAACCTACTCGGCGGTTTACTTGGTGGTGGAAAAGGCGGAGCCTTAGCAACCATTTCAAAAGTTGTCGATGAACTTCATACGAGTGAGGAAGAAAAATTAGATAAAAAGATTCTTATGCAACGCTTACAACAAAAGCTTGCAGAAAAACAATTAGATGTTAATGCAAAGGAAGCCAGCCATCGCAGCGTATTCGTTGCTGGCTGGCGACCTGCAATAGGATGGTGCGGAGCCCTTGCCTTATTTTTTGCTTTTATATTATCNCCATGTATTGAATGGTATGCAAAATTNTCAGGTATGGATATTGTACCGCCTGCNATNGAGACTGGGCCCTTACTAGCCATNGTCACTTCAATGCTCGGCGTCGCGGGTATGCGCTCCTTNGAGAAGGCGAAAGGGATTGCTAAATAATGGTAAAATACATTAAGTTTAAAGGATCCTTACAACCAAAATCTTTAATGCCTGCAACTGATGCAAAATTAAATCAATTACGCTTGGCGGGATATAAACAAGGAAAAGANTACGACGTTGTTTCAAAAAAAATAGCTCTTGAAAAAAATAAAAGAGGCGGTTTAGTTAAGAAGAAGAAGAAGAAGAAAAAGAAATGACATACGACGAATTAGCTGGTTCAGTAAAATTATCCGANGGNTTTANAGATCACGTATACATGGACACNGAAGGATTCGCTACNATNGGCTGGGGCCATAAAGTTACCCCTGATGATAATTTTGAAGAAGGCAAAACTTATACAAAAGAAGAANTACAAGAAGTATTTGATAAAGATTTAAACAATGCGATTGGNAAAGCTAGAACACTTATGGAAAACCACGGTGTCACTGATTTACCAACGACTGCACAGCACACTCTAACGGAGATGGTGTTTCAACTTGGGCCTACAGGCGTGTCCAAGTTTCGTAATATGTGGAAATGCCTGCAGAACCGAGATTTTAATGGTGCGAGTCTGGAGATGTTGGACTCGAAATGGAATCGTCAAACTCCAAATCGCTGTAAAAAATTATCGGATCAAATGAAATCATGCGCATAGAAAATCTTTTTACTTATTTAAAAAAAGAACTAAAAGCTAGACAAGACGTTATAAAAGACGCTATATATGGTGGTGTAAAAGATTGGGACGAATATCGGTATTTGACTGGTAAACTTCGCGGTCTTGAAGAAGCTGAACAGGAACTCACGGACCTGCTAAGAAAAACGGAGCTAGATGATGACTAAACCTAAATTAATTGTACCAAAACACGTATGGGATGGTGCAGAGGCAGAGAAAAAGAAAAACGAACTAGAAAAAGTTCCAAAGCCAGTTGGCTGGAGAATAGTTTTATTTCCTTTAAAATTAAAAAAGAAAACAAAAGGTGGTATTCATCTAACCGATGACACAATTGAAGAATCACAAATAACAACAAATATTTGTAAAGTATTAAAGACAGGTTCTTTATGCTACACAGATAAAGAGAGATACCCTGATGGTCCTTGGTGTAAAGAGGGTGATTGGGTTATAATAACTCGCTATGCTGGATCTCGAGTGAAGATTGATGGTGGCGAGCTACGGATAGTTAACGAAGATGAAATACTGGCTGTCGTTGATGATCCTCGAGACATATTGCCAGCTAACATTTTATAAACATGGAGACTTCTATGCAAGTACAAACACAAAATGACAAAATGGTCCCGATAGATACCTCTGGTGATCCTGTCGAAGTGGAACTAAAAGAAGAAGAAAAGAAAGTAGATCCTGAAGCAGAAGTTCAAGTTGAAGAAGTTGAACAGCAAGCTGAAACAAAAAAGGAAGAGCTTGAAGATTATTCGCAGTCAGTAAAACGTCGTATTGATAAACTTACACGTAAAATGCGTGAAGCAGAAAGACGTGAGCAGGCAGCGATTGACTATGCTAAAAAAGTACAAGAACAGCAAAAAGTTTTAGAGGCTCAAGTTAAACAAAGAGATACACAATGGATAGATGAGACATCAAAGAAATTAGATGCTCAAGAAGAGTTTGCAAAGAGAGCATTGCAAGCAGCTATTCAAGAAAATGATACGGAAAAACAAGTTGAGGCTCAACAAGCCATTTCAAAAATGGCGGTGGAAAGACAAAACCTAGCAACACAAAAAGTGCAAATGGAAAATGCTCCACAAGAGGAGTCAAGAGTTCCCGATTTTACAAAACAACCTGAATTTAAACCACCGAGTGATAAAGCTAAACAATGGGCTCAAGACAACTCTTGGTTCAATACTGATAGAGCCATGACTTTTACGGCAATGGAAATTCATAAGGATTTAGTACAAGAAGGATTTGACGTAGAGAGTGATGAATACTATAATGAAATAAACCAACGTGTAAAAAACGAGTTTCCTCATAAGTTTGAGGAGGTTAAACCGAGGCAAAAAGTTGCCTCAGCTGTACGAACAACGTCCACAGGACGCCGCACTGTGAAACTCACACCCTCACAGGTAGCTATTGCAAAAAAACTTGGTGTGCCACTTGAAGAGTACGCAAAACACGTGAAGGAGGCTTAANATGAGTACAAAAGGAATAAAAAACCTATCACGCAAACAAGAAACCCGTGAAAAGGACGCTCGACCGAGGGGATGGGTTCCTCCGTCAAATTTAGAGGCACCAGAACCACCAGAAGGTTTTCACCACAGGTGGGTACGACTTGAATATCGTGGAATGGCCGATGAAAAAAATGTCATTGGTAGACTGCGAAGCGGATATGAGTTTGTGAAAGCAGATGAGTATCCTGATAGAATGGATTTACCATCTATCGCTGACGGTAAGTACAAAGGTGTAATTGGCATTGGTGGGTTGGCTTTAATGCGTTGTCCATTAGAGGTGAAAGAGGACCGAGATGAATATTTCAGAAATCTTACTAATCAAAAGACAGACGCTATTGAAAATGACCTGCATAAAGATGAGCATCCAAGCATGCCTATCCATCAGGAAAGGCAAAGCAGAGTAACTTTTGGAGGCAAAAAGTCTTAATGGGTAAGATTTTAGTCTCTAAATAAGTAAAAGGAGACTGATATGGCTAATATAGATGCCGCTTTCGGTTTACGTCCAATTGCTAAAGTAGGTTCGGCTCCAGGTGGGACAACTGGAACNACTAAATACTCTATTGCTGATAACCAAAGNACTGCGATCTTCACTGGCGACCCCGTTAAATATAAAAATGACGGAACAGTTGAAGTAGCTACTGCTGGTGATGCATCATGCGGAGTATTTATGGGATGTTTTTATACAGATCCAACTACAAGCAAACCGACGTTTAGAAATTACTTCCCAGCATCGTTATCACCTGGTGATGCGATTGCTTTCGTAGCAGATGACCCTGATCAACTGTTTGTTGCACAGCAAGATTCAGATACTTCAAGTTTGTCTGGCGCAAACATTAACGAAAATGCGAATCTCATTTTCGGCTCTGGTAGTACCACTACGGGTCTATCTGGAGTAGAAATAGATTCCAGTTCAGCAACAACAACAGCGACCCTTCAGGTTAGAATCG
>FUFK010076389.1_pt1 | contig 21317 bp, 14 predicted proteins | sample 1021851 | NCBI WGS metagenome assembly FUFK01 (sample SAMEA51879418, study PRJEB19060) | metagenome
AGTCTCCATATTTAACCATGTTTCTAATCCATGGCCAAAGGTTAAACTCGATATTTAATACGTCGTAAAATAAGTTATCTAATATCTTTTTTATCTCTTCTTTTTCAGAATTTATTTTGAGTACGTCTCCAAACTCATTTTTTATTGTTGACTCGTCTGAATATATGTCTAAGGCAGAAGAAATTATGGAATCTGTATCCATTGACTCGTATTCGCTAAATAATTCTAATCTCAGTTGTGCAAATGCATTGGAAGGATTGTAAACGCTATCTCTTCCTCTGCTCATATGAATCCTGTTGAATCTATCGACTAGTGAATTAGATGCTAGATTTCCTTTTGATTGAAGTCTAGATGGGTCGACAACCTTTAATTGATTATCGCCTATCTTTCTAACTATTGTTGAAGTAGAAAACGCTTTTCTTAATCTTCCAAAAAATGTTTTATCTGCCATAATATTCCTCTATGTAACCTATTTAATTAGCCAAGTTAAATCTTCATCTTTTCCACCGCCTAATTGCTGTTTCCAAGGGTTTGAATTTAGTCCTGTGTTGGTNTATATTCCACCNGCTGATTTTCCTATTTTGTTAAGTGCCAGCTTATCTAGCTCTATNCCTTGTTGTTTAAGTTTTAGTGCGGTATCTCGTACCCACATTCCAATAGAAAAAGCCATTACCAGGTCGTCGTTGTATCCTCTTTGAGCTTCAGCCTTACTTCCGTTCCAAACAAAAACTCTTAGCTCTTGTAACAATCTATTTGACCTGATTGTACACGCTTTTTCTCTTAAATAAATATCAAGTTTAGAGATTAAAAGTGGCCTAGTTTTAGCTGATGTTGTAAAACCTGGCGTCATTTGTGACTTATCCTTTAAATCATAACCTTTAGTTAACTGTGTTGTAGCGTCTGTGACGCCGTCTTGTTTATATGTATAATATAAGTTCTTGTAATTTCTATCTATTGCACTCTGTATCGCACCAAATCCTACACTGGCATTTTCAATAACCAGTAAGGCATCATTATATTCTGTAGCAACCCCTACTAACATGTTACCAAAATCTTTAGGTGTAAGTTGTCCTCTATATTCTGCTACCTGTGATACGTTTTCTACATCTAATACGTGAAAAGTAGAGTAATCACTACCATCTCCTCTAGCAACATCGGCCACTACCATGTAGTCTTTACTATAGTCACAAGCTTCCCATATCCAATAATTTCCATCAAAGCCTCTCTTCTCTTTTGGCTCTTGTTGATAAGTGTCCTTGTACCATTCTAGTAGAGTTCCGTCTACAACACTATTACCAGAAGATATAAAGTCGCAATCACATTCTTGGGCTGCTAATTTTGGTCCTAATAATTCGTCTTGGTCCTCTCTCCATTTCTTATCTCTTTCTGGGTGAACTGACCAGTGAAGTCTTATAGTATTGAACGTGTTGGCTCCTTCTTCTGCTTTTACCCATGTTTTATGGAAAAAGTTACCTATTCCGTTTGGCGTAGAAAGAATTATTGCTTTACCTCCAGTTGCAAGTGTTTGTTGAGAGGATGCCCATATTTCTTCTATGCCTTTAATAAACGCTGCTTCGTCTATTATTAGTAGTGATAAGGCTTCTGATCTACCTGCGTCGCCAGAACTAGATACTGCCTTGATTTGTGAGCCATTCTTAAATCTTAATGATAATTTGTTGTCTTCGACCGTGGTACCTTTTAACCAGCTTGGTAGATAATTGTGCATCTCTCTAACTTTAGTTACCAGGTTTTTTGCAACCTCTTGTTTTGTTGCAATTACAAGAACGTTCTTATCCTCTTGAAAAAGCATCATCCATAGTGAATATCCAGCAGATATTGTAGATATGCCCAGCTGTCTAGACTTAAGTATTATATTGTAATCGTTGTGTTGAAACTGTTCTAGAGATCGCTCTTGAAACTTGTATAGATTAAATGGTATTCTTCCCCTAGTTGGATGTTGTATCTGGCAGTACTTTTTCATAAAGTATACCGGGTCCTGTGCACACTTTACATATTCATCCTTAATTATATGTTTAAGAGACTTAGTCTTCTTCATATATATAAATATATTTTCGAGACAATTTTAGTAAGTTATTTCTTTCTCTTTTCAAAAGAACGACCACCAAAATAAGCACCAATTACTGTGATAAGAACTAGTTGTAAAAGGTCTGTCCATTTCTCTTCAACCTCAAATGCAATTGTACCTGCATCTATGAATATCATAAGAACAGTACATACCACTAAAAATATAAGTACCAAAGGTCTTACGTTTTTAGATAACCAAGAATCACTGTTCATATCTGCTTTCCAGCGATCAGTAATATTCTTTTCCATCTCAATTTCATATTGAGCAATAAGTTCTTTAATTTTTTGCTCTGCTTCTAGTTTTTCTTCTTTAGAAGTGTGTAGGTTATCTATTACACCACCTACATTTTTAACTAGTTCGCCTGCTCCGCCTGAAAATAAATTTCCTAATATACTCATAACTATTCTCCGTTTTTAATATTCAAATGGAGGTGTACTGTATTTGTCTTTATCTATACCGTACCATTTACCTTTATCAAAGTAATAGAACCATCCATATTTTTCGTCTACAACCACTCTAAATTTTTTAGGTAGTTTGACTCTTTGCTTTTTTGCTCTTGCAATATATTTTAGTACTGGCACTCCATCATCCCAAGTTTTATTTGTTGATTGGGCTTCAGCTGTTCCGCCGCCAGTTGCCATATAAACTTTTCCGCCTATGTCGTTTGCTAGTGTATCAATTGGACCAGCAGTAGGCTTGACTTCATTTATTGATTCATTCTTTTTCTTTTTGCCTTTTTTACCCTTTGCCTTGTATCCTCTAGCAAATGCAGCTCTTCGTTGAGCATCTGATGCGAATCCTTCATTCTTATCTTCATCTAAATCTACTGGCTCTATTCTTAGGGCAGCATTAAAATCAGATTCTGCCTTTTGTACTTTTTTATGTAGGTCAATTAAGGCCTTTTTTAGGGCTTCTTTCTTTTTTGGGTCTTTTTCGCCAACAAACTTTTTTCTCAAGTCTTGTTGTTTTAACTGTATTGTTCTATATGCTTCAACGGCTTTAGAAAATCTTCTAGTTATTGAAGCCTCATTAATTGCAGCCTCTACCTCTTCTTTAAGTATCTCTTTAAATCGTTCTATATTCATGCTTAATCCCAAAAAATCATTTTAGTAATTATACCTATAAGAGCAATCCATATTGTCCAAAGAGTTCTTTGAGCACCTTTTCTAAAGTCAGTGTTTCTATTTACTCTAGCTACTGTTCCATCATCTGGATTAAGTAGCTTTTTCTTTATCATTGTAATATCTTCTTGCATTGAAGATACACCCTCTTTAACGTGAGAAAGATCTTGTTTGACAAGCTTAATTTCGTTGTGTAAATCTGTATTTGTTAATCTAGCCATCTGTTCCCTAAACAATATAATCTGATAATAAATATAGTGTTAATCTTTGTTATTTAACTTTTCTAGTTGAGAAGTTAAATCTTCTTTTAGTTTTTTTACGCTTTCGTTTATTGTTTTTTCTAATTCGTCTTTATTTTGTCCAGACCAGTCTTCTATTTTTCCAGTTTCTGTTACGTAACCTTTTCGGTTAGTCTCTTCTACAAAATCTTTTGCAACAGATTCCAAATCTTTCATCCAATCTTTAATATTGCCTGCCTTAATATCCTTTACGTAGTCAACATACTTTCCTTTTATTTTTAAATCTGTCTCGTATGAAATCCTACAATTTGAGCACTCTCCATACAGCTTCCAAAATAGCTTGTCTAGTTGCCCTTTCATGTGTTTTTTCTTGCACTTTGGACAAAAAAGAGGCATGATTGCTTTGTGTCTTGCTTTATCTAATTTTGTAATTGATTGAGTTATTCCGTTTTTTATTGTCCAGGTCTTTCCTCCTTCTTCCCACACATCTCCTTCTTTGTGGTCTCCTGAGGACTTTCCGTATCCGATTTGAATTTTTGTTTTATTACCAAATTTCTTAGTAACTAAATTTCTCATTCTTTGAACTTTATGCTCTGGAATATACTTTTTCATAACCTTTATCTCCTTTAAAACGTCATCATACCGGCAATTTGATTCACCGGTGCAAATGCTCCTGTTAATTTGTATGTATTACCTTTATATATAAAAACTAGACCTTCACTAGGAATAATAGTCTTAAATCCTCCAATAGCAGCTATCTTTTTTAGCTGCTGAGTCATTCTATTTAATTTTTTAAGGTCACCGCCCTTTCTAACATCAATAATGGCCTTTGCCACTTGTTTTCTTACATTTTGGATTGCTTTATCTGGATTTGCAGCTAAAAAGCCTTCCACATTCTTAAGAACCTCTGCTCCTAGTTCAAAGAATAACGTTTCAAATGGTAACATATTTTCTTTTACTTGGTCTGCGTGTTTTAATTTATCAAACTCTTTTGCTTTTTTTAGGACGTCTTCATCAGTTATATTTTTCTTATCTAATCTAAATGATTTGTCAAAAAATGCCCAACGTTTAACTAAACCCATTTTAATTGTATTATCTACATTTCCTATCTTTTTAGCTACAAAATCTTCCCACCATGCTTGGTGATATTCTGCAAATGTAGAAGTATCTTTCATATTGTATTTTTTCATTAGTTTATTTAGCTTTGAAACAAAATAAGGCTTTTTTGCCGAATAATCTTGATGTGGTTTCATTTTAAGAACCTTAGGACCAATAATAGAAAAATTCTTTTGTACCCTCTGATTGACTTGAGCTATCATACCTGCAAGTATTCTTGCTCCGTCTTTTACTGCACCAATTGCTTTACCATCTTTGTACTGTAATACATTATGAAATTGTAGGTATGGTGCATCATAAGTGATTACATTTGCTGAGGCTGGAAACATGATTTCCATATTTACCCAGTTATTTCCTTTATTAAATATTTTATCTTGTTGTTTTGGCGTAAGACTGCCTATAGCCTTTTCTAAATCTTTCATGGCAAATGTAAAGGCTTTTTCTATATTTCCCCTACCCTTAAATTTTGCTGCGACAGCTTTATAGTCCATACCTCCACGTTTTAGGTCTCCAGTGTTCCTAGCCGCTAACATTTTATTGTTCCAACTAACAAACAAATTTTGACCATCTGTTTTTTCAGTTGCAGCTTGTTCTAGGTCTAGATTACCTTGTAAGGCTAAATCAATAATATTTTTAAAGTCTCCAAATGTAAGGCCTTTATCGTCGAAAGGGTGAGACATGTGTCCATATGCTCCACCTTCATTTAACAATATTTGATTAGCTAGCCATTGACCTAAACTTTCTTTAATTGTGTGGATTGACGTAGGTTCAACTATTTGTGGTTCTTGGAACTGTACATTAGCTTTTTTCTGTTTGTCTAGCTTTTTTTGTAAATTCTTTTCTTCTTTATCCATTTTTGTAGGTTCTTTTTTAGATTGTGTAGATGATATTTCAGCCCCTAGAAAACTTAAAAATTCATACCCTGCTGCCTGAGCAATATACCTTGACCATTTGCTCCATCTATTATATGCATCTCGCCCTTTCTTATCTTGCAAGTAATTTGTTCCAGCAACAACATCTTTTTCCCCTGTTGCCGGTATACCAACTGGAAAATAAGATACTGCTCCTGTTGGTCCTCCAGAAAAGTCTTTCTTAAAAGCTGTATCGTGTTGAAAAAATTCATCTTCTCCAGCAATATAATCTATAACCTCCATTCCCATTTTTTGAGCCAGCTTTTTATTATCAAACCTATAAGACCTCTGTGTTCCATAAAAATATCTGGGCCCGTCATCAACGTCAGCTGCTCCAGGTGGAGTATTAGATATTTCATTTAGTATGCTCATGATATTGCTATTTTTACAAAAATCTTCTATTGTTTCGTTGAGCTTTTCTAATTTGTTGACTATAAGGTCATAATTTTTGGTGTGGCCAAATATCCCTCTAAATACCTTTATCTTTTCTGTCTTATCTAATTGTTTATCGCCCAATGCTTTTCTTATTGCTGTTCCTGACATTTCGCCGTAACCTGGAACGTTCATACTTACATGTGGGGCAATAATTGTATATGCGCCGTCCTTATATCCTATCTCAGCTTTACCTTTCCATGGCTGGAAAAACTTTCCTTTGTCTAATCTATCGGCATCTTTTTTACCGACCATAAATACGGCTGCTGTGGTTTTAGGGTCATACTTTTTCAGTATTTCTTCGGCCTTATATGGATTTTTTATCTTCACAACACTTTTTATACCGTGTGAATTTATTATTTTTTTCTTTTCTGCAAACGAAAATGGTGATTTTGGTAAATCTACCTTATCGCTTGTTCCAACATAAGCTTCTTTAAACTTTGACTGAAGCCACTTAAATGTCTTTGCGTGGTGAGCCCCCATAGGTTGAAATCGTCCAGGATATATTGCAACGACAGTTTTAATGTTTGTATTCTCAGATATTATCTGATCAGCTAGCCAATTACCTAAACTCATTTCTTCCTTAGCTCCAATTCTTTTTTAATCCAAGCTTTAGCTATTGGATTTTGTATTTTTCTCGTTATGAAACTGTTTGCAGCTTTTTTAACAACGTCTTCAAAATCTTTATATTCACTATTGTCCACAATTAGCATGTTGCTTCTACCAAACAGTGACTGAAATTTTCCCATATTATTTTGCACTGCCTGCCAAGAGCTTTTTACTAACTCTGAAGGTAATTTTCTATCTCTTAATTGATTTCTCTCTAGTGCAACATCAAGGTCGGTATTTACAAAAACCATAAAGCAATCATACCCTACATCTTGTAGTCGCTTTTTCTGTTTTGATATTTTTGCATAGTCTTTTCCTGTTCCGTCTATCAATAATCCCAACCTACCATTTATATAATTTTTAAGGGCGGCTTGGGAAACAGTCTTGCTTTTTTTTCTCAACATCATTGCTTGTTCGTATTCTGCAGGNTTAAGAGATGCTATGTCTTGACTTATTCCTTTCATCTGTAAATATGTTTCAAAGTACTTATCACTATTAACTGATTTTAGGCCTTGTGCAGAAACAAATGGCATTTTTTCTGGCATACCAAATAGTGTAGATGCCGCATAAGACTTACCGCTTCCTGGTCCGCCTGCTGTAAAAACAGCTTTAAATATACCTGGATCGTATACACCTTCATTTAATATATCTACTAGCTTTATCATCTTATATAAATATCATTACTGGACTGTTATTTTACCACTGTCTAAAGTTATTGCCCCTGAATCTAATCTTATTATCTGAGTTGGAATTACGGATGTTGAGTGAATAGTGACAAATATTTCAGCAATTATCAGTCTGAATGCTTCACCCTCTCCACCATCTTGTCCTGATGCCACTAATGCATTCACATTTAAGGATTTTATAGATGTTGTAGATAGTGCGTCACCCGCAGAATCTACAGTAAATGATTTTGTTAGGGTTTGGAAAGCTAAATCAGATGTTGAAAGCACGAATCCTGGATAGTTTCCAGCGTTATCTCCTAATGTGACTGCCAAGTCCATACCTCCTCTAAAACACCTACACGTAACACTAAAATCTATTTGGTCTATTGAATCTGCTGTTGGAAAGAAAGAGGTTCCGGATGGGGCATCTTCAAAAGGTAATTCATTAACCCTGTTCTCATCGGCTGTCGTCGTAGCAACAGTCGCTGTATTGTTATCACTCACGGCTGTTAAAAAATCGGTTGCGTTAGATGGATCGTAGCCTAGAAGGACTGACGGTTCTCCGTTAGGTCGTATTATATCTGTATTAGTTATTGGCATTATTGGTTCTTTAAATTATAATTGAGTGTAATCCCACCTCCATAAATTACTAACTACAAACGTGGTGTTTATCAAATCTGCCGCAGAACCGGTGCCTCTCGCAACCATTGTCATGTAAAATCTTGATCCAGCAGGAACATCTTGTACCGAACCTGTATTGTCTGTGGTAAAATCTAGTTCGGCTGGCTGATGATTAGCGTTCGGGGCTAATGTTTTTGCCGTCACGAGATGAAATTGACCAGCATTTGTTGCTCCTGGAGCCGCTCCCGCTGATCCTTTTCCTGGTTGATTGTAAAAGACACTACACGTAATTTCAACGTTTTTGAGTCCTGTATTAGCAGTAGATCTAACTGTAGTTTTAATAGGTCTTCCAGGAACTACGCTTGTTCTATTAACATTTACGTTAGTTGCCGAAGATGCATGTTCTGATACAGATTGATCAGATATAGGCATAAATACTGTATCAGTGTTGGTTCCATCAAAGTTAAAAGTGAAGTTTGATGAAAACTGTTCGAATTGATGGCCATATATAGTTTGGCCGTATATATCACCTGACGCACTTATATTACCTACTACTTCTAAAGCTTCTCCCGGTGCTGTTTTATTTATACCAACTCTTTGAGAATCACCATCTACTCTTATTATTTCAGTATCATCTGAACTTATAGCAATTGTATTACTCTGGTCACCAAATACAATGTGGTTGTTTCCACCTCCGTCTCTTAATTTTTTGGTTATTATATCTCCACTTGCACTTATATTACCTGAGGCTGTTATGTGGCTACCTGCACCTATACTACCAGCTACGGTTGTAACTGAATTTGAACCACTAGCAATACGTACATCTATTTCGTCTTCTTCACTACCACCAGTTAATTGAAGACCATATGCAAGCTCTCCATCGTGAGTGGCAACAAATATACCAAATTGACCAGATTCTTGTCCATTTGTAGCAACATCAATTTCAGCTAAAAAACCTGCATATTCTTGAGAGTTTTGAGCACTATCTTCACCTACAAATCTTACTTCTCCAAGATTAGTACCAACAGCTGGCGCTACACCTCTATCTTTAACAAAAAATAATTGAGCAGCATCATTAGTACCGTTAGTAGTATTTTTAATAGTAACTTGTGGATCTTCAGAGTTTGCAGACTCAAAAGTAACAGTGTCACCGTTTACCGTTAAATCACCATCAACTGTTAAACCTGTAAGAGTACCTAGCGATGTTATATTTGTTTGGGCTGCAGTTGTTAAAGTTACATCAGCAATTTGCGCTGAACCTGAAACTATTCCCGAAGGTAACTGTGCTGAACTTGAAAGTATTCCACTTGGTAAACCTACATAACTATTTGCAGTTATAGTGCCGCTTGAACTTATATTACCTGATGCTGTTACGTGAGTTTGTGAAATTAAACTACTTCCACTTATGTCTCCACTTGCTGATATGTTACCTTCTATTGCATTTATCTCAACTTGGGCATTATTACTTTCATCTTCAAAGGCAATCCTATGATCGGCTCTTATTCGTAATAAATCATCGGCATCAATGATAATAGAGTTATCTAAACCTTTAATAAATTGGTCATCTATATCAGTATGGTCAAACGATATTCTTCCCTGTCCTGGAACATGAAAATTACCTGCATATATGGTTCCACTTGCGCTTATTTCACCTGATGCTGTTATATGTGTTTGTGAAATTAAACTACTTCCACTTATGTCTCCACTTGCTGATACGTTTCCACTTGCACTTATATTACCTTCTACTTGTAATTTTTCTGTTGGCGTAAGTACTCCAACGCCAAGATTTCCATTGTTGTGTGGACCAACTGCAACATCACCGCCAAACATGGCAGCAAATGTATTTGACATTGCCCCAAGAGCATTGGTTCCTTGGGCAAAACTTTGACTCAATACAAGAGTTCCAAGTCTTACACCTTGTGCAGCTCCTGTAGTGGTTAAAAGGTCTATAGTGTTATTACTACGAATATCTCCATCGGTTAATGTTAAATCTCCGCTTGCCCTAATTTCACCAGTAACATCTAGTTCTTTTCCAGGCGTAATCGTTCCAACTCCCAATTTACCGTTAACGAAAAGGCCTCCAGATGAAGATATCGATCCTAAAACATTTAAAGATACGTCATCTCCACCTCCCTTTAGAGTATTTGTTTGTATGTGGTCACTGGCGCTGACCGTGCTTGAAGTGATTGCTGTTATATTTGCGCCTTGTCCTCTATACTCTGCTGCTTGGCCCAGTTTAATATTTACGCCTGAAGATGCTGTTAGGTGACCTCCTACACCAAAGGTATATCGAATAGTTGAATCTTCTAATATAGTTAGTTTAGTCTCATTGACTGCCGTGCCAGCGTGTTTTATTGTATAATCACTGTCAGCACCAAATTTTATTCCTCTGCCGTCGCCTGATCTGAGGTCGAATCCAAAGATTGTTTGCTGTTGTGATGGCTGCATGATAAACATGTTCTCACCATTTGCTGTTATAAGGGGTGTTGTGGCATCAAAGTTTAGGTCGTTTGCTATATTAAAGTCATGTTCAGCTGCAGATGCAGTCTCAGCGTATGATGAAGTTACCTCTTTAGTTATCTCATGAGAGGCAGATACTGCAAAGGAGGCAGTAACGTCTAGTAAGGGTACAAGTGAACCTGTCCCGTCTGCTAGCTGACCACTAGATGATAATTGTAATACTCTTTGATAAGTATCCTGAATATTTTGGCCTGTAAAGTCATTTGAACCAGCCATCTATAACCCCTTACTTTCTTTTTGCTAGAACTTTTACTACTGTATCAATAACCTCTCCTGTCTTTTCTATAGGATTGCTTCCAACGTATTCTGCAATGATCTTGTTAAGCTTATTTTTCTTAAATGAAAGATTTTTTAAATTTATTTCTTCTTTAACNAATAATTTTAATATNTTGATAACGTGTTGTTTTTCAGATATTGTTATTTTTTCTTCTTTTATTCCTGTAACCTTTACCTTTGGTCCAGTAGATTCTGTTAATTTTGGTTTTTGAGTTTGACTCTTTACCTCAACGGTTACCTTTTTAGAAGTTTCTACCTCAAAGTTGCTTTCCCACGGTACAAAATAAGTATCATCTGCAATTACTTCTAATCTTATATTTCCTTGAGAAGATTCATCAATCAGGCCTCTAAGCTTTTTAATTGGTACTGTACATTTACCTTTAGAGTCGACGTCTCCATTAAATAATAAATTTAGATCTGGAGTCTCTACTATCAGTCTAGCCTTTGTATTCATTAGACTGGCGCCACTTATGTTAATATCACATTCAAAAATTTCTGTCTTGTCTGTAAATAATTTATACATCTATATTCTCCGCCATTACAAAGGCCTTTACCTCTTTTATTAGTAGCTCAACGTCTTCTACTTTTATTTCGACGTCTTTTACCTTTTTAGCTTTATCATATACCTTAATGCCTTTTCTTCTCATGATAAGGCGAATAAGTTTTTCTTTCTTTTCATCTGGCAGCTCTTGTAATACCCTAGACTTAGATACAATTCCATCACCATCTAGTTCTTCGGCTATCTCTTGTATAAGTTGAACTTCATCCCAGGTAAAAGGGTTACTGTTCCAGAGAATGTCTGCCTCATTCCATTTTATTTTAGTTACAACTTGTGCCATATATAAATATCAAATTATATCTTAATATTACCCTATTGATTCTTTAGTTTATTTACCTCGTCAACTAATTCATCTATTTTTTCTTTTAAATCTTTAATAATAACCATATACGTGTCTTCTATGGTTTCATTATTTTTAAACGTATTATCAATAGTTATGTAAGATTGATTTGATGCGCTTACTTGTGTATTTATCTTTTCGCTAATTTTACTTATATTACTCATAATTATTATCCATTTGTATATCCATAAATTGTATAATTCCATCTTATTTGTGATGAAGCTCCAGTAGGCCGCATTAAAAGAACTAATGCATCACCAGCATTACAACTATCAGTTGTTACTAAATTTGCCGTAAAGTGTCTGTTAATATTACTTATGTTAGCAGTTTCAGCTACACCAATTTTTGTAAGTGTTGAGTTTCCTGCAGCAGTATCATTTTGTGGAGTTGTTTTATATAAATGAAACTGAATAGTGTCAGTACCAGTATCATTAGCTTGTCCACCACCTTGTATACCAATACGGGTTAAGTTAAAAGGTACATGATGGAAAAATAAACCATGTCTACCAGGACCTATATCACTCATATCAGCAGGTTCTGATGCTAATTTACCGTTCCAAATATGGTGGGTTGGTCCATATGATGAATGACCATAATAATACTGATCAGCTGTAAAACCATTTAAAAATCCAGCCCACTCGTGTATTATTACAGGCGTACCAACGAAACTGTTTGCTGTTATTATTCCACTTGAACTTATATTTGCAGATGCCGTTATATGACCTCCTGTCCCAACGGTTAAATATTCTGTTCCATCGGATCCTTCTACCAGTAGTGTTGGTACAACACCTTCAGCATCTGGTAAAGATGCAGATACATGTAGAACGGCTGAAACAGTATCTTCTGCCTGGGTAAACGCACCTATGCCCATTGTTGGCGTATCGACCAATGTGCTGGTACTTGCTGAGATGATGAGCGTGTTGCTCGATACGATAGCACTTGCACTCACCTTTGCAGAAGCAGATATATTAGTTGAAAACAGCTGCGTTACCGTAGTTGAAGCTATTGTTCCTCCTTCTACTTTATCACCGCTAATCTGGTTGTCGGCCAATGTTAACGTTCCTGCCCTTAAATCTAGTGTTTTCTCTGCCCCAACTGTAACGTTACAACCACTAATCGATCCTCCCGTTATGTCAAAATTAGACCCTTCTATTTCATTAGATCCTCCAGTCAGTTTACCTCCTAGTGTAAACGCCTGTATATTGCCACCCACAGTTAAGTTTTGCGCAAGCTCTATGTTTCCACTGTTATCCATTGCAAAGTCTTCAGATGAGCCAGGAAAGGCTGCAGTACCTTGATGGATGACAAATTTACCTCTACTATCGTCGACTCCCATCACATAATTTTTGGCCGTTGTTGTATTGCCAAAGCTTATTTTTCTATCTGCGTCTGACGTGTTATCTCCAATTTGTATTGTATTACCACTTCCGGTCAAAATCAATCCACCGTTAAGTGTTGCAACTCCTAATTGGAGTACAAGAGACTCAACTATTTCTGCACCAGCAACAGAGTTACCTATACCAAATCTCATCGAGCCTTTAATTGCACTACCGTCATTGGCAACCGCGTCTACCTTTCCCTGTATTCTAAGAGCCGTTGCGTCTCCTTTTCTAGCTATAGAAAGGTCTTCCCATGAAAGTGTACCTAGTATATCTCCTGACCTTGCAACGGATGTAGATGTGAATGTACCTGGACTGTAGGCCATAATCAACTCTGACCCAGAGACTTCTACATCAGTAGAGTTGGCAAACTTTTTAGGTATCAGTCTTCCTTCTCTAAACTCTAGCTCCCTTTTTCCATCTTCACTTCTAAATTTAATCGTGTCTGCCTTAATGTCGAAATCGTCTTGTGGATCTGTCGTACCAACACCAATCTTTCCACTACCACTAACGTAGTACATAATCTTATCGTCTGTTGCGCCTGTAATTTTAGCCTTTGGTATCTTAAATTGAAAGCTGGTTCTATCTAAAGGGTCAGCCTCTAAAACTAAATCTGAACTTCCCGTGTTAGTTGGTCCTAGCGGGCCAGTGCTTGAAGCCGTAAATCCGCTTCTAATAGTTATTCCTCCAAATACATCAAATGCCATATATTGTTACTCCTTAATCATTTTAGAAAGATGTAATGTCTTCACCTTCATTTCCATCGTATCCTATTCCTGGACTGCTTCCTGAGTGTATTCCATAACTTCCACTCCTATCGTATATCACCTCAAGGCTGACAAGGTAAGCACCTACAGTTCCATTGTTAAAACTGTTATTCCGGCTTTGCGGAGTTCCAAACTCATCGGCCCTAAAGGGGTTGACATACATACGATCTCCAGGCGCAAATCGAATCTGGTCTCTAGGATACGTTTTCCTGTAATTTACTACGCCGTTGTAGACGCCTGGAGAATTTGATCCAAAGACATCATTAGGTAATTGTGGACCTTTTTCCGTAATTAAAGGTACGTGTGATCCACTTATCCCATGAGGGATAGGAGGGAATGAGTTGAATTGGGATGCTAACGTCGCACCTTTCGACTCAGTGTCTCCAGATTGTACATCCTGAAAGTTTGAAAAGTGTTCATTTGGTCCACCGCCAGTAGAACCCGATCTGAATACGCTACACGATACCCAGATGTGGAAATTTTTTGCAATGTTCATTGCTGAACAATTATATCTTACGGTCATAGACGTGATACTTCCACTGTATGGCATCGGTTGACCCAAGTACCATATCATGTTACTCGCAAATTGATTTTCATAACCGTGTTCCGATACCAGAACACTTGAATTGTTTGTGGCTGATAACATACTACTATCTCCCAAAAAAGAGATGATCCCAGCTCCAAATTTATGTACTGTTGTTGAATGCATCGGTTCTAGGTCGACAGTAAGGTTATTTTTTATCCTAGTGTTTGAGGCAGAAAATTCAGCAACTACGCTTTCTCCAGCCGCTCCAGCAGCTACATTTGCCGCAATCTGAACTGTCCCGTCAGCTGCCCTATTTCCTAATTTAACAGTATTCCTTACACCATCCATTATCAAGCTGAATCTCTGGGATCCACCACTGTCTTTATATGATATACCGTTCGGCAATGCCACAGAAGCTACGTTCGTAAACTGTATCTTTGCGTTGGCCGAACTTAAAATAACATCGTCACCAACAAGAATATCGTCGTTTGCCGAAACGTCTGTAAGAGAGCTCACACCGTTGACACCAGTGATTTGGTCTCCTTGAATATTTCCAGATGTAGATGTTATATCGCCAAAACATGTCATAGAACCAGCATTGTTGCTGGCAAAAAGGGTGACACCCGTACTAAGTCCACCTGCACCAATAACAATATCGTTGGTAACTTCTAAGTAGCCAATACTAGCAGTTGAAGAAGCCGTTACAGCTGTTACTCCATCATCACCCAACTCTATTGAATTTCCTCTGACTCTAAATTTTTGATTGGACTGTCCAAAAGTCAATCTATCATTAGTACTACTATAATCAATAAAGGTTTTACCGTCTATGGCATAATCTAAAGCTTCTACTTTACCACTTGCACTTATATCTGCTGAGGCTGTTATGCTACCAATAAACTCATGGCTATCGTCTCCTTGATGACCAAATACATTTGAGCCTGTGGTTACTAATGTAGAAGAGGTAATAAAAGATGCCGTTATGTTTACGGCAACTATTTCACCTACATTTAGAATGTCAAATCCGCCCATGTTAAGGTCTTGAGTTGCTGTGTGGTCACCTAAATTATCTGCAACACCACCTGCGCCATAACTACCGGTTAGATATAAATCTCCATTTGTATCTAAAACTAAAACATTGTTTGTAGCACCGTTTAAGTCGTTTAAACCTGTTATTCTTATTTTTGAAGCTGGAGAGGTGCCACTCTGAGATATCTGAAGTATGTGAGTTGTTGGAGATATGTAACCAGCGTTTTCTCCTGAAAAATTACCATCGCCAATTACAACCGTACTTCCTATACTTGACCCTCCTCCGAGTCTAGATTGAGAAATAAATCCTCCACCTATGTGCCAATCAAAATCTGCGCCTAAACCTAATACTGCAGCAGAGTCCCTGAAGGATCTAGAAACAAGTTTACCCCTATCATTGCTAAATGGTGGGTGAGGCGTATCATACGATAAAAAAACTATATCGCTATCTGTTGCGGATGCACCAGGAGGATTAGGATAGTGTATTGCTCCACTAGATACCATAAAACTACCAGAAACATTTAATTCATGTCCGAATTGATCTGGATTAAATGGTCCGTCTTTAACATCGTCATAACCAACATAAACTGCCCTTTGTGAAGTTGAAGCTTTTCCGTCTTGTGCAATAATTATGCTAGTCTTTCCCCCTACACCTATTGCTAAAGATTCTCCGTGTCTTTCGTGTATTGTGAAACTACCTTCGGGCGCGCCGTCAAACGTTGCTCCTCCTGGATCTATATTTTTTGTATCGGTATAGCCTATCACAGAAGAAGTTGAGGCATTATTGTGGTCAAATAATATAAAGGCATTTTTTTGATTAGGTACACCTGCTCCACCAACGTCTGAAGCTAGATGCAATATTGACGATGAGAAAGATTCTAGCTTTATTGTTGCGTTTCCTTCATTATCTAACATATTCACATGTAGTGGAAAGTTTACGTCTTGAGACAAAAAGTTTCCTATTCCTACAGAACCACTGTGATATATACTACCAGTAAGGTTAGGAGCAAATTGAGCTTCGTCTCCTTGTATATTGAATGGTTTAACCCAATCATTGTCTCCCATTGGAGTAGCCCCTATAAATTCTCCAATGCTTGCGCTAGTAAAGAATGCATTAGTTGCCGTGAAGGTATATTCATTATCAAATTCTATATTTGGAAGGTCTGCCGTATAGACAGCCTTGTTGTGTTCGTCATTGTAGAATTCAAACCTAAAATCTAGGGCGTCTACTTCTCCAACATTTGCCTTTGTTGTAGGAATAATTGCGTCAAAGAAATGGGGAGTGTATCCATATTGGTAGTATGGTTTTATTTCTACGTCATAAATGTAAAAAAGGCCTTGCTCTATTTTAAACCTTAAATATGCAAATTCAGTTGCATCTGCTCTGTATGTAAACTTTAAACTCGTTGTTCTATATTCATTAAATGGATCTTCTTCTGTTATCAATTCTTGGTTGTCAATATCTGTAATGTGACCTATCATTTGACCAAGGTCATCTCCTTCGTCATTTATTGCACTACCATACATGTAAATTTTTATGCTAGGGGTAAATGTATTTACTTTTTGTCCAAAGCACTTAAATTCTACCTGATAATATTTTCCAGCGTTGTGTAGTATTGGTACCAAAGAATCTACTAATATGTAATTTGTACCATCAAGTTGTCCCACAGTGTGACTAAGCACAGAGTCTCCTATCTGTAGTGCATCAGGTATTGGATTATTTACGTTTCCAACCAACTGCCTAAAAACATTCAAATCTTCTGTTTCAAACTTTGGAGTCAATCCTGGAGAGGTTGATGCTGACCAATATGTTGCTAAAGAAGAACTAACACCAAATGGAGAAAAGTCTCCAGCCGAATGCCTTTCTACCTCAGATGAAGATTGTATTAAAAGGTTCTGTGGCTCTACAGGGTTATCTCCTATTAAAAAATAGTCGGTAACTGTTTGATCGTTTCTTATGAAAGTCTTAATTCTTGTTACGTCTCCAACAAGAGGCGTTAAATTATTAAATGTTACTTTAGCATACGAAGTTGCAAAAGTATTACTTCCACTGGTTAACGGATTACTTCTAGATATAGGAGCCTGCGCAAAATCTATTCTAAATGTACTTTCGTCAAATCTTCGATGAAACACTTCTTTTTGATTTGCCCTACCAAACCCTTGGAAGGTTGTGTGTGGACTGTTTACCCTAAGTCTCAATGGCGAAACTACTTCAGATATTATAGTATTAAAGGCTCCTTGATTTGTATATTGTGAAGGTGCTGTAGGGTTTGATGCAGAATCTAGTGTTCCTGTACCATCTCCTGTCTCAAGTTCATTGTATGATGGAGTACCGACTGGGCTATCAAATCTAGCTGGGAATGGATTATTTGGCGACTTTACGAACAAAGTACCACCAACCATGTCTTGCGTAAACCCTCCAAAGTCTGGGTTTTCTTCTGAAATTATGTAATATTTATCTCCAACGGCTTCATATCTTATCTGCGCAACTGAATTCACTTCGCCTTCAGAAGCAATAGAATTTAAGGTAAATAGAGACCTACTATTTTCTCCAATTGCCCCAACCTGCGTAGATTGCGTTATTTCTGGATTGTAGTGTAGTTTAAAATATGGTCTTTTAATTTCCTCTACTGTAATGTCTGGATTTGTAAAGTAAATTATTTCATCAGTGTTTCTTCTTCTAGGATAAACATTTAATCTTTTTTGCCACCTAATGTTAAAAACATTTCTAAATCTTGGTGGAGGAAGTCTTGAAGCGTCTCTTTGTCTCTGTGCGTCAAAACCTACTTCGCCCTTCGCAACGCCAATAAGTGTTATTAAAGCATCTCCTTCAGGTACCTCTTTACCTATTTCTATTGCAAAGATTCTTTCATTGCCTTCACCTATGTGGTCATACGTCTGAATGGGTATTGTTTCACCATTTGAGTCTAATACCTCTATGGCTATCTCTGAACCTGGAACAAGATTACGTGTACCGGTAAATGAAATTAAATTTCTACCTGCTGTTAGTTCTGTTGGTACCCTGGTAAGGCCAAAGTAATCATATGAATCTGCCGATCCGTCCTCTATGAATACAGGTACCTGATCTAATCCTCTATAATCTAAAGGTTGGAACTTTAGTGGTTCCTTAAAACGCGTAATTTTTGCCATTAAAAACTCCTAACTATTCAATATATAAATATCAAATAACGGCGTAATTAGTGTTCAACGTGACTATAACCTTTCTTTACAGAAATTTCTATGATATTATCAGTAGCATCTTTCATCATATCTATGTGAGATATAACCGTAATAAAATCAAAATTTAATTTTAAGTAATCAAACAGCCTAAATATTGCGTTTAAATTATTAGAATCTAAATTACCAAACCCTTCATCTATCGCCAAAAAGTTAGGGCACGGAAGATTTGACACATTTATTAGTGCTGTTCTTATTGCAAGTGAACTAACAAATTTTTCCATTCCACTTGTCATCTCTAAAGGCCATTTTTCTTCATCACTATAAACTATGTATGTGTTGATATTTCTACCATCAGTCTCAAATTGTATTGAAAAGTCTGAGATTTGTGAAAGAATAATGTTTACTTCTTCCTCGACAAATGGTAGAATATCAGACACTAATTCATACGGTACACCGTCTCGTTGAATGGCGCTTAGGTAGTATTCGTATGCCTTTAACCTTCCTTCTAAATCGTGAGCTCTTTCTATGGACTCATGTATTGATTCTATAGTTTTCTCACAAACCTTAATATCACTGTATGATTGTTGCAGTTTTGAATTTATTTCCTGAAGATTATCTTCTATAGAGCTAAGCTCAGATTCCTTTAGTTCTATCTTTTCATTTATTTTGTTGTTTGAAACTATAGACCTTTTATTGTCAAAAAACTTTTCTATTGATTTTTCTATATTTTTTATATCTAATTCTTTTGATGCAACAGTAGATTCTCTAGTTACTTTTTTAACTTTTATTTCTGATTGATATTTTATGTGTAATGCTAACTTAGATTCTAATTCTAACAAATCGTTTAGCTTATTTACCGAAGATTCTAAATTGTTTTTTTCTTGTTCTATGTCTGATTTTTCTTGCAGCAATTTATCGGTTTCTACTTTTAATTTAGGTAATTCTTGTTTAGCAGCCTCTGCATTCTTCACAAATGTATTATTCTGGCAATACTCACAATCAGGATCGTATTCATGGTCGTGTAATCTATTAACGGTTTCTAACTTGTTTTTGACCTTAACCTTCATTAGTTCGATATCACTGTTTATTTTTTGCAGTTTTTTATCTAGTGTTGAATATCTTTCAGAATCAGCCGTCAATGATACCTTATTATAAGTTTTTATTTGATCTGATAAATCAATGAATAGTTTTTTGTTCTCTTCGGTATATTTTTCATACTTAGCTAATTTTTTATTTTCTTCCTTTAATTGTGTTTGTAAATCTTTTAGTGATTCTTTTAGTGGCTCTACACTTTCAGGTACGTCTGAATCTAACGCAATTAACTTTGACGTATATTCAATAATCTTTTTATTTGCAGTTTTTTCATTTTTTTGAACTATTGCCTGTTCTTTAGATTGTTCTTTATACTGTGTTTGTAAATCTTTTAAGGATTCATTTTCTTCTAATAACTTCTCAGAAAAATCTGTTTTATTAAAATCTTTTAATAAGACTTGAACGTCTTTTATTTCTTCGTTGGCGAGCTGGTATAGTTCTTCAAAAACTGTAATATCTAAAAATTGAACCAAAAGATCTTTCTTTTCTGTTTGTGTCTTATCTATGAAGCCGGTATTATTGTTCTGTACAGATAGGGCAGTTAGGGCAAAGTCTTCGTAATTACCTAAAAATCCTCTTATATTTCTATTTGTATATACTCTTTGTTCTCCATTTAAAGATATTGGATTACCATCCTCTCCAATCATCCAGAAATCAACGTCAACTCTTGCGCCACCATCCCTTTTTCTCTTTGCCTTTCTTTCAATAAAGTAATCTACCCCATCTATCTCAAAATTTAGTTTACAGGAAAAATTGTTTTTCTTGTTGTTAATTACGGCTGCTGCCATTTTTGTTCTAGAGCATTTGTCAAAAATACAAAAAGAGAGGGCATCTAAAATTGCAGACTTACCTGCGTGGTTTGGTGCAAATATTCCAACAGCGCCCTTTACATGTTCAAAATCTATTACGTTGTCTTCACCATAGCTAAACATGTTAGAAAATTCAAATCTTTTAGGCTTCCATTTAATATTTCTACCAATCTCTATATCTGGTAGCATTTTATTCAGGTCTCTGTTTATATTTCTTATTCTAGAAAAAGTTTCTTCATCTATGTCTGAAAAGTTTCTTTCTAAGTGTTCAACTATAAGCTTACTTTGATATTCAGAATCTCTAATATCCTTTGTCAAGGCTGTAGAGGCTCTTGAATTATTTGATATACTAGAGATTTTATCTCCTCTAATTACAACATAATCTTGAATTTTACTTAATTTTCTAAGTTCTATTAAAGCTTCTTTTACCTGGGCTTGGGTTGTGTTTTCAGTTATGAATCTAAGTCTAGGATATTTTGGAATATCATCAACATTAGGAAGTTCACCGTCCTTCATTCTTATTGTATAGTACCCATAATCGTTTACTATATTGAAAAACTCAGCCTTTCTTTTTTCTATGTCCCAAACAACGTACCCATGGTTTTCAAAGGATTCTCCAAAATTTTGTTGTATAAGCGACCCAGCGTATGTTACAGTTTCTGCCTTATTTAGGTGTTGGTACTTGTGAATATCTCCAAGCATTACCATGTGACAGCCATCAAAAGTTTTGAGTGGTAAATTTTCATCTCTGACGGTATAACCGGCATCTGTCTTAGAATTATTTACTGCCCCATGAAAAAGTCCGATTCTATTTTTTGACTTTGAATCTTTGGCATTTGGCCAGGTACTCGTTTCTTGTAAAACAGAATAAACTACAAAGTCTACATCTGCAAATGTATATATGCCGCTATCTCTTAAATAATATAAATTATCATTATTTAGATTTTCCACGATTGGCGTTAAAGAATCCATCCTGTTTGGATTGTTTAGATTTGCGTCATGATTACCGGCAATGATAACAGTTGGCCTTATCTTTGCTAAAT
>FUFK010041494.1_pt1 | contig 21314 bp, 18 predicted proteins | sample 1021851 | NCBI WGS metagenome assembly FUFK01 (sample SAMEA51879418, study PRJEB19060) | metagenome
GCTGATTTTCCTTTAATCTCAACCTGCAATTCCCCAGCAGCAGCAGTTAAAATACCCTCTTTGATGCCTACAGTACCAGCATTCAATTCTGGAAAAACATGAACACCTAAGATTTGATTTAAATGATCGCTTGCACCATCATGGATCATCCATTTAGCTCCACTTGCAATTTCTTCAGCTGGTTGGAAGATTATTCTAGTCCCAAACTTTAATTTCAAATCCTTTAAAATTTTTGCTACACCCAACCCAATCGATGTATGTAAATCATGACCACAAGCATGCATAACACCATCAATTTTTGAAGAAAAACTTAAATTAGTCTTTTCTATTATTGGAAGAGCATCCATATCCACTCTCAGGCCTATAAAACCTTTATCTTCAGGTCCAAGTTCTGCAATAACTCCTGTTCTTCCAATAGATTCGGTTACCCTCCAACCAATTTTTTTTAAAAAACCACTTATCAAAATTGCTGTTTGATTTTCTAATCCACTTAATTCAGGATGTGCATGTATGTGTCTTCTAATATAAATCAATTCATCGTTAAGTGAATCAATTTTTTTTAGCAATTTTTCTTGATCCATTTTTTATTTGAGAGCAATAAATTTCATTAAATCTTTAGCTGGATTTGGTGGCCATCGTCTGACTTTTATTAACCATTCCTCATCAAGATATCTGGGATCCAATTCAGTAACAGCGATCCAATTACTCTCTGCTTGCCCAATTATCCCCTTTGACCAATTCAAAGCTGTCAAAGCTGCCCTAGCATCAGCAAAAGTAGGATAACGCCTAATTAATTTTTTTAATTCTATTTCAGACTGTTCAATATTGCCCAACTGGTAGTCTGCCAAAGCCATACTTGACCTTGCCATAGCAAATCCAGGATTATATGATGCTGCTAATGAAAATAGCTCTCTAGCTCTCCCCCAATTTGTTAACGATCCTTCAACATTTGCAAGATTATACAATGCTGAGAAATTTTTGCTATCTCTTGAAATTACAAAGTTATAGTCCTTTTCAGCTAATAACCAAAGACCTAAAGCCTCCTCAGCTATACCCCTATTGATATAAGGATCAACTTCATCAGGATTCAAATTAATTGCTTCATCTTGATCATTTATTGAACCCTTAATATCGCCAATTACAAGTTTGACATTTCCTCTATTACTTAAAGCAGCTGCATCATTAGGATACAATTCCAAATAATTATTCCATTCTCGTAATGCTGTTTCGAATTCTCCTTCTGAACTTAAAGTTAATGCATTTTTAAATAAATCCTCCCTATCAATTAATGAATACGATGGTGAAACATTTGCAATATTTAATGAAACAAAAATAATTAATAAAAAATAAATCTTAATTTTGTTTATATCAATCATTGTTTGAATTAATGTAATTTTTCCCAAGAGAAGTAAGTAATCTGCCTCGAGAAGTTCTAACAAGAAAGCCAATTTGCATTAAATATGGCTCAACAATCAATTCTAAAAGTGAAGAATCTTCACCTAAACCGGCTGAAATTGCATCTAATCCAATTGCAGTTTCATTATTAAGATTCAAAAAAGACAGGTACTTTCTATCTAAATAATCTAATCTTAAATTTACGGCTTCAAATAATTCTTCAATTCTACTGTCCCTATCTGAACGCTTCATTCCATGAAGGTTTTTGAGTGGTGCCTCCATAATCTGCCGAATAGTTTTTCTAGGATTTAGACTGCTTATGGGATCTTGAAAAACATATTGAATTTTTTTTCCAAAAATCTTTGGCTCTGATTTATCAAAAATTTCTCCATCAATTTCTATCTTGCCAGAGGTTGGCTTCAGTAATCCAACAAGCATTTTTGCTAATGTCGATTTCCCACAACCCGATTCACCAACGAGACCAAAAGTCTCTCCTTGCTTTATTTTCAAAGAAACAGTTTTAACCGCCGCTACTTCAAATTTTGATAGACCCAACGCTCCTTTTCGAGCAGGAAACTTTTTACTAAGCTTATCGAATTGAAATGATACATTCATATTTCAACCCGCCTTTATTTCTTCGGGAAAAAGGCACCTGACAGCTCGTTCCTGCCCAATCTTTTTAACATCGACCATAGCTGACTGACAATTTTGTTTTACTTTTTCACATCTTGAAGCAAATGCGCATCCAGACGGCATATTATCAATCATCGGTGGAAACCCTGGAATTGCTATTAAGTTCCTTTTACCTTGCCCTAACTCAGGAACACAACTTTTGAGCCGCGAAGTATAAGGGTGGGCTGGGGATTTAAGTATTTCTGCTGCCGGGCCAATTTCGACGATCTTACCAGCATACATGACTGCAACCTTGTCGCATATCTGTGAAATTACTCCAAAATCATGTGTTATGAAAACTAATGCTAAACCTTTTTCACGGCGAAGGTCTTGAAAAAGTTTTAAAATTTGAGCTTGAACGGTAACATCTAAAGCAGTCGTTGGCTCATCAGCAATTATAATGTCTGGATCATTTGCCAAAGCCATTGCAATACCTATCCGCTGCCTCATACCACCGGACAGTTCATGCGGATAGCTATTTAGTCTTTTTTCTGGATTTGAGATACGAACCGCTTGTAGTAATTCTAGAGCTTTATTGTGTTTTTCTAATTTACCAACATGATTATGAGATTGGATCGCTTCAGATAATTGCTGACCAACTGTATATAGTGGATGAAGTGTAGAAAGCGGGTCCTGAAAAACATAAGAAATTTTTTTTCCACGAAAATCCCTAAGATCTTCAGATGAAAGCTTTAAAAGATCATCACCTTTAAAATCTATACTGCCGTCCGTAATTATGCCTGGCGGTGATGACACCAACCGCATAATACTCAATGCTGTGACAGACTTTCCAGAACCACTTTCCCCAATAATTCCAACACATTGGCCTCTATCTACTGTCAAACTGACGTCATTGACTGCTTTCAAAATTCTATTACCTATGCGGAATTCAGTTTTTAATCCATCAATGGAAAGTAAGGTTTGGGTTTTTAGGNCAGCATCTGATTTATTTTTTGCTACTTCTGTTGTTGAGCGTGGCGTAGACAAAGCCCCTGATTTCAGCCTTGGATCTAGTACATCTCTGATACCATCTCCAACAAGATTGATTGCCATNACTATTATTAAAATCATAACGCCAGGAACAACCGAAGTGTGAGGGCTCGTAATAATCGCTGCCCGAGCTTCACCTAACATCGACCCAAGGTCAGCCTGTGGAGGCTGAGACCCGAGGCCCAAAAAGCTCAGTCCTGCTGTTTCGAGTATCATCCAACCAACTGTTGTGGACATTGCAACGACGATAACTGGAAAAACATTCGGTAGTATTTCGTTTATTATTATTTTTGCATTACTCATCCCTGATAAACGTGCTGCGTCTACAAACTCTCGATGAACTATACCAAGCGTAACTCCACGAATATTTCTTGCAAAAAAGGGGATGTTCACGATGGCAACTGCAATTAGAGCATTCATTAGTCCAGGACCCAAGGCCGCAACAATAGCCAAAGCCAAAAGGATGTATGGAAAAGCCATCAACATATCCACACCACGCATGATAATATTATCAGTGTGACCACCATAAAACCCAGCTATAACTCCAATTGCTGAGCCAATAAAAGCAGCTATAATTGCAGCACAGAGACCAACGGCTATTGATAATCGTGTTCCCCAAAGTAACCGGCTCAACAAATCACGGCCAAGATGATCTGTGCCCAGAATAGTGTCTTCCGAAAATGGCCGTTTAAATCTGTTTGAAGTGTCTATTACATTTGGATCATTTAGGGATAGCAAAGGCGTTAAAATTGCTAAAATTAAAATCAAGGAAAGAATAATTAGCCCAATAAGTGCAAGCTGACTGCGAGCAAATAAAGCCATGAAACGAGTCATGTTTTTATCCGAGGGTCTAGCAGGCTTTGAATTATATCTACTACTATATTAAACATGACGTAACAGGCTGCAACGAAAACAACACCACCTTGCACCAACAAAATATCTCTCTTCAATATGGCTTCTACGAGCATTCTTCCCACGCCTGGCCATTGAAAAACCATCTCTATATAAACCGCTCCTGAAAGAACAAACCCAGCCTGCACACCGAGTACGGGAATAACGCTTACCATAGCAGCCTTCAGAGCATGCCTCCATATCACCCTTGNCTCACTTAAACCTTTCGCGCGGGCCGTTCTAATAAAGTCCTGCCTCAAAACTTCTAACATAGCTGACCGAGAAAGTCGGGCAATGACGCCCGTTGCTACTACTGATAATGCTACAGCTGGCAAGAATAAATGGCTTAGAAGTGCGGAGAGATCTCTCGCCCCATATATTGGCCACATCCCCGACACTGGAAACCACCTCAATTGAACTGAAAAGAACAATATCATCATCATGCCCAGAAAAAATGATGGGATAGAAATTCCAATCAAAACTGACAATGTTATCAATTTGTCGGTTATACCAAATTGCCGAGATGCAGATAATGCTCCTGCAACCACACCTAAGATTGAACAAAGAACAAAAGAAACACCGGCCAAAACAAGCGTTGCTCCAAATCTTTCAGAGATTTCATCAAGAACATCTTTATTTAAAGAAAAACTACGGCCAAAATCGCCCTGCAACATATTTCCAAGCCAAATAAAATAGCGCTGGATCATCGGTTTATCTAAACCAAGATCTCTGTTTAATTTTTCGACATTTTCTGGCGTGGCAAATGACCCAAGAATTGCTGTGGCAGGGTCACCGGGTATCAAAGCCATTATAATGAAAACAATTACGGAAATTCCAAGTAATACAGGTATAGCTGATAAAAGTCGTTTTATGATATAAGCTATCATTTCCAGCCTTATTTAGAAACGCCGTAGCCAAAGATTGCTCTAGGCTACGGCATAATCTTTAATTCTTTGTTACACCATCTAGCAACAAAAAGAATGATGGTTGCAATGAAAAGCTGCCAACTTTATCAGATGTNACAGCGTTCTGCTTCCAATTTGCAACAAAAACCCAAGGTGCATCTTCCTGAACTATTGTCTGCATTTCTTGGTAAAGACGAGCACGTTCGTTTTGATCAGTTGAAGCACGCGCAGCCTCTAACAGTTCATCGACTTTAGGATTAGAATAATAACCTGAGTTAAAACCACCCTTGTCTGGCCAAGCTCCCGTCCGAAGGGCAAGAAACGGCAATGTGTCAGGATCGTTAGTCATCCATGCCATCTCAGCCATATCAGCTTTACCCTCAAGGCCAGGATTAACGACACCTAGAAAAGCATTCCATTCGTAAGTTTCTATTTTTACTTTTAAACCAACAGCTTGAAGATCAGCTTGTATGGCCGTTCCCATTGCTATTGGATCAAGCATTCCCGAACCACCTTCCGTTACATAGAAAGTCAACTCTGCGCCATCAGCACCAGCTGCGGCTAAAAGTTCACGGGCCTTGTCTGGATCATAGGGATATGGTTCTAGACTTTCATTATATGCCCAAGCAAAAGCTGGTGGTGTAGGACCAGCGGCAACTGCAGCAGTGCCCTCAAGCACGTCATTAACAATTGCTTCTTTGTTTATAGCATAATTGGCAGCCTGCCTGACCCTCACGTCCGCAAATGGACCTTCTTTCGCATTTAGAATTAAAAACCAAACATGGGGACCAGCTTGCTCATGGACAGTATAGCCGTCACCTTGAAACTGGCTTAGTGCTAGCGGAGGAACTTCTACCATTAAATCTATTCCACCTGCTAACATTTCCGCAGTCCTAGTATTTGCATCTGTTATGGGGCGAAAAACCACTGCATTTAGATTTGGCGCACCTTCCCAGTGGTCGGCATTGGCTTCTACGACAACTGCCTCATTAGATCTCCAATCACCAAACTTAAATGCCCCAGTTCCTGATGGATTTCGACCAAAATCTTTTCCATGTTTTTTCACAGCAGTTGGTGAAACTATCAAACCTGTTGGATAAGCTAGATTAGATAAAAATGGAGCGTAAGGAGCATTTAANGTAAACTTAACTGTCATATCATCAATCACTGAAACATCAGTAATGGCTGAGAAGAAGAATGATAATGGAAACGGTCCAGTATCATGATAGGGGTGGCCATCATCTAGCATTCTATCAAAATTAAATTTGACGGCATCCGCGTTTAAAGCAGACCCGTCATGAAACTTCACTCCGTTACGTAGTTTAAAAGTATATACCGTTCCATCGTCACTTATATTCCATGAAGTTGCGAGAGATGGCTCGACTTCCAGTGTACCATCTTTGTAGCGAACTAAACCATCATAGATATTCATTAATATGCGAAAATCATTAACCGCTGTAACAGTTGCTGGATCCATAGATTTTGGTTCAGCAATTTGACCCACGACAAGTACATCATCGGGTGTTTGTGCGGTCACTGGAATCGCAGATGTCGCAAAAGCTATTGCTGCTCCAGCAGCAATAATTGCTCTACGAGAAAACTTCAGCAGTGCCATTAGTTATCCTTTCCCACGAAAATTATCATTATAAAAATTTATCATTATAAATTGCATTGAGGCAAATTATCATGATAAAATCAAGAAAATTGTTGTAAGGTACCAATATGACTTTCTCGGTTCTAACTTTTGACCATAAAACAGGCATATATGCTGGTGCAGCAACAACTGGCAGCCTATGCGTGGGCGGTTGGGTCTTAAGAGGAGACATCGAATCAGGTTTAGCTGCCTCACAAGGAACCGCACCAAGTACGTTCTGGCGAGACGGTGCTTTACGGGAAATGTTCAATAACAAGTCCTCAAAAGAAACAATTGCAAATTTAACTGCAGAAGATTTGGGTCGAAATAAGCGGCAATTATCAGTAATTGATAAAACGGGAACGCCTTTTGCTTACACTGGCGAAGATAGCATTCCTTTTTCAGGACATTTAGTTGGAAAAAATTTTGTCATAGCCGGAAATATGCTTTCAAGCGCATCTGTATTGGATGCAATGCGCGAGTGCATTGATAAAACTTACAACTCTGAAGCTGAAAAAATGTTAGCGATATTGAAAGCAGGTCAAGGAGCAGGTGGTGATAAAAGAGGCATACAATCAGCAGCAATGATAATTCTTGATCCCCAAAAACCACCTTTAGACCTNAGAATAGACCATCATGATAACCCTATTATAGCNCTAGAAGAATTGTGGGAAAAATCCCAGAGACCGCCATATTCGTCTTGGCTAGACGAAGTACCTGTTCTTAAAGACAGAAATAGAAATAACTCACCGCACAAAAATACGGGCTCATAATAAAAAAATTATCAATTAATTAATTAGGCCGCAAAGTTCTTACTCTGCAATAAAACGACGAACTATTTCAGCTTCCTGTTTATGCATTAGAGCTTCGGCTTTGAGCATATGCGACTGCATTACTTTGCGGGCTTTTTCCGAATTGCCATCCTGCAAAACTTTCAAAAGTTGCAGCTGGTGGTTTCTACCTTCTTGCCAAAGCTTAACGTTAGGTGGTTCGTATAACCGCTTATATAGTGTCAAATCAGTAAGGATTTGCGCCATAAACCCAATGATAAAACCTAGCAGCTTATTTTCACCAAATTCAGATAATTTCTGATGAAAAGCTAAAGATGCGATGTGCTGATCTCGCTCCTCTTCTGCAGACTTTGAGGGTTGTGGATATTTGTCGACTAATTGTTTTAACTGAGCTAGCTGTTCGACATTAAGCTTTCCGGCTAAACTAGCAGCTAGCTCGGGCTCTAAAACTTTTCTCATTTGATAAATATCAGCTATAGACAGGTCCTGAAAATAAAAATAGTTGGCCAGCAGAGCCCGAGTTCTTTCAACAGAAACCTTAGCAACTATACTACCTCCACCAGGTCCTGTTTTTGTAAAAATAAGACCTTGTGCCTCTAGAATTCTCAGTGCCTCTCTAACTGTGCCCTTTGACACACCAAAAAGATCTATCATTTCACTTTCATTTGGAAGCTTATCGCCACTCTTCAGATCTTTTTTAACAACCCATTCTTTGATTTCTTCTGCAACCAAAACCGGCCTAGATCTTTTTGTCTTAACAGGCTCACTAATGCTGCCGTCCATCGGACCTCCAAAAATTTAAATTTTTGTTTGAGAAATTTGCTTCCAAACTCCTCTAAGTTATAAATGATTTAGATGTATTATATCCTATTTTCTTTTTATTTTTATGTACAGCTAACAGTTCTAAAAGTTCCAAAAACCTTTAGCGAAGGCTTTCGCCCATATCGTTCCAAACACTTTGTGACGTAATTTTCATATCCGAAATACTAAAGCGATCAATAAAGCGAATTTTGGAAAAGGTTTCTCCACTTAACCATATGCCCTCTAAATAGCCATTACAATAGACCGTGGCGTTCAGCCCTTTAAAAGAAGTGTCAAAGTTTTCAAATGATTTTTTTACATGCTTGTATCTTTTGCTAGACCAAGAAATTAAATCTTCAATTTTTTTAAAACTTGCTCCACCAGGAAAGATCATAGTGAAATCATTAGCTAGATACTGCTTAGCTGTCTCTAGATCTCTTTTTTCCATAGCACTTAAATACTCTCTAACAATAACCTCTGGCTCAGTAGGAGCTGCAGCAGGCTTTCTGTTTACACGGCCACGCATGTAATTAGCGGCAAGCACTTCTTTTATAGTTACTATCACCTGATCGGGATGGGCTCCAATAGTTGAAGAGGCCGCATCTGTCACGCGTTCTGCAAGTAATTTACGAGTTTTTTCTTCGTAACCCTTAATTAAAGTACATTCGATCATTGGCATTTTTAATCTCCGCTTATGCGCATAAAATGTTTTCTTATTTTTGTACCACCTTTCATATAATGGAAAGATATTTCCATTAGATGTTTTTGTGCTAGGTTTACCCAATGACTACACTTGCCCAAAAAATAATTGCGAATGCCTGTAAAAAATCCGATGTAGCGCCGGGTGAGGTTGTCGTTTGTAAAGTCGATTTAGCTATGATCCATGACTCTGGTGGACCGCGACGAGTTAANCCTATTTTAGAAAAACTTAATCGAAAAGTTTGGGATGCTGAGAAGGTTGTAGTGGTAACAGATCACTATGTACCGATTGAAAGTGAAGAAACACGGGCTATTCACGAACTCACAAAAAAATGGGTTCTTAATCAAGATATACAAAATTTTTATGACCAGCAGGGCATTTGTCACGTGGTTGTTCCAGAAAAAGGGCATCTCAAACCAGGAATGTTTTGCGTAGGGGGCGATAGTCACTCTCCAACAGGAGGCGCATTNGGTGCCTATATGTTTGGTATTGGAGCCACTGAGATGGCTGGCGTTTTAGCAACTGGAGAAATTTGGTTAAAAGTCCCAAAAACCATTTTTATAAAATGGAAAGGAAAACTTAACAATCTTGTAACTGCCAAAGATATGATGCTCGCAACTTGCCGCAAAATTGGGATGGGTGGCGGACAATACCAAGCTATTCAATATATTGGGGAAGCTATTTACGATCTCTCAGTCCAGGATCGCATGACTTTATCAAATATGGCTGCAGAACTCGGTGCGCAAACTGGATTAATAGCTCCAGACTATAAAACTATTGACTACATAAAGAGCTCTGGTGGATTAGTTCCTGAAAACTGGAAGAGTTTTCGTTTAGATGAGCCCNCTTCTGATGCTAGCGTTAATGAGTTTGATGCATCAACGCTATCACCCCAAATTGCTGCACCACACTCACCTGAAAACTCTGAAAATGCAGATGAGTTTGCGAATACAGTTTTTGATGTTGCTTACATTGGTGCCTGTACTGGAGCTAAATATGTAGATTTGGCAGCTGCTGCGTCAGTTTTAAAAGGACGAAAAATTGCTTCAGGTATCTCTCTTAAAGTAGCGCCCGCTAGCCTAAAGGATGAAAAGCAAGCTTTAGAAGATGGAATACTTGAAATTTTGCAAGACGCTGGTGCAGAATTTCTGCCAAATTCTTGTGGCATTTGTGCAGGGTACGGAAAGGACAGGCTAGCAGAAGGACAGGTATGTCTATCCTCGACGGCAAGAAATTTCCAAGGCCGAATGGGAGCTCCAACTTCGGAGGTTTACCTGGCTTCACCTTACACAGTTGCNGCCTCTGCGGTTGTAGGAAAAATGACAGATCCTAGAAAGCTAATGGTAAACTAAATGAGTAGACTTTGGCTTTTTGAGGAAACTATAAACACCGACGTTTTGGCACCAGGTTTTTATATGAAATCGCCATTGGCCGAACTATCACAACATTGCCTAGAAGCTGTGCGTCCAGAATTTGCCTCCAAAGTAAAAAAAGGTGATGTATTATTAGCTGGTGACAATATGGGGGTAGGATCTTCTAGAGAACAGGCAGCAGAAGTTTTAAAATTTCTTGGTATATCCTGTATTATTGCTAAAAGTTTTGCAGGTATTTTTTATCGCAATGCAATTAATCTAGGTTTGCCTGCTTTTTTGTTGCCAAAAGATAGTCAATTACCCAAAGAATTTGTTGACGGCTCATCCGTAGTATTTGATTTTGAAAATAGCATCCTTTTTTTAGAGGGTTCAGGTATCCAAATAAATTTAGACCCTTTACCAGCCTTCTTGCAGGAACTCATAAATGACGGCGGTTTGGTTCCTCATCTTGAAAAACGTTTTGATGAAAAGTAAGGCCTTATTATGCTCAAATCTATTATTAAAACAGAAACGCTTTTAGCCCCTGGTATATATGATGCTCTTTCTGGGCTTATAGCGGAACAATCCGGAGCCCAAGCCGTTTACCTTTCGGGGGCTAGTATAGCATATACTAGGTTTGGAAGATCNGATGTAGGACTTGTTTCAGTTTCCGAAGTTCATGATACTCTTGCTGCGGTAACTGATAGAATAAAAATTCCTGTTATCGTTGATGCAGATACAGGATTTGGTAATGCCCTAAATGTACAGAGGACAATCCGTAATTTTGAACGGGCCGGTGCCGCAGCTATCCAAATAGAAGACCAATCGTTTCCAAAGCGCTGCGGGCATCTCGACGGAAAAGTCTTGATAAAAACAGATGAAATGGTTGGCAAAGTAAAAGCTGCTGTGGATGCTAGAAAGACAAGTGATACATTAATTATCGCAAGAACAGATGCTCGAGCTGTTGAGGGGCTTCAAGAAGCAATTGATAGAGCGCACACCTACGAGGAAGCAGGAGCAGATATCCTTTTCATAGAAGCGCCCCGTTCAGTTGATGAATTGAAAATAATCCGAAAATCATTCCACCTAAATACCCCTCTTTTAGCAAATATGGTCGAAGGTGGTAAAACACCTGTAAAAACTGCTGATGATTTAAAAAGTCTAGGTTTTAATATCGTTATATTTCCTGGGGGCGCAGTAAGAGCGGCCACTTTTCAATTGCAAGAGTATTATGCAGGATTATTAGAAAACGGCAGCAACGCAGAGTTTTCTAAACGGATGCATGATTTTGATAGCCTTAACGCAGTTATAGGAACTCCAGAACTTTTAAGTATAGGGAAAAAATACGAATGAAACCTTTAATAGCTTTTGGGCTTTAATATGGATGCTGTCACACTTGCTATTCTTAAGGGCAGACTAGAACAAATTGCTGATGAAATGGATGCAACTCTATTTCGTTCTGCCTTCAACCCTATAATTGCCGAGGCACATGATGCCAGCCACGGTATTTATGATGCCCATACAGGCGAAACTTTAATCCAGGGAAAGTCAGGTTTGCCCATTTTTGTCGGCGTAATGGCTTTTGCTGTTCAGGCCGTAATCGATAAGGTCTCCTCGGGAGATGACCTTAAAGAGGGTGATGTCTATATATTTAATGATCCCTACGACGGGGGTACCCACCTTTCTGATTTTCGCTTGGTTAAACCTATATTCAGAAACGGTGCAGTTTTTTGTTATATAGCCTCTGTGGGTCACTGGCACGATGTTGGTGGAAATGTGCCTGGGAACTATAACCCTGAGGCAACTGAAAGTTTCCAAGAAGGAATGTTAATTCCACCTGTCAAATTATTTACAGAAGGAAAACTTAATCAAGATATAGTTAACATTCTGTCTGCAAATTCTCGCCTACCTAACTCGCTATATGGAGATTTAAACGGTCAAATAAATGCTCTTGATTTGGGCGAGGAGAGATTACATTCGCTTTTAGATGAATATACAGAGGAAAAAATCACAAGTGCATTAAAAGAACTTCGTGAAAGAGCCGAGAAAATGATGCGGCAACACATAGGTGCTTTGCCAAACGAAACAATTTCAGTCGAAGACTATCTTGATAATGACGGTGTTACAGACGATCCTCTTACTCTTGCGATCGACCTAACCATAAAAGATGATAAAATGACTATTGACTTTAGCAGGTCAAGCAATGCGTGCGCTGGACCAGTCAATATTTCTAAATCAACAACAATTGCCGCAACTTATGTAGCTTTAAAACATATATTCACTGATGTTCCCGCAAATGCCGGAGTATTAAAACCTGTTGAATTTATCATACCTGAAGACAGCTTTCTGAACGTTCGTGCACCAAAACCAGTTGGTGGTTACACTGAAACAATTTTACGCCTGATAGACGTGATCTTTCAGGCTTTTCAAAATTCAGCAAGCGATAGGGTTAATGGGTGTGCATATGGAACAATCAATGCATTATCCCTTTCTGGTTATCGTAAAAATGGAAGTAGGTGGGTCATGTTTTCNTTCTTCGGCGGTGGTCATGGTGGTCACCCCGAAGGTGANGGCTTAAATCACGGTAATGCTCCAATTTCTACTGCAACCATACCACCACTTGAAATTCTTGAAGCAGCTTATCCAATTCAATTTACCAAGTGGGGTCTCAGGCCTAATTCAGGTGGNAAAGGAAAACACAGGGGGGGATTGGGCGCAATTTACGAAATAGAGTTGCTAGAGGAAGAAGCTAACGCTTTTCTGTTTGGAGAACGCGGAAAATTTGCTCCAAAAGGAGTTATAGAGGGCAAAGAAGGGGCATTGAACCAATTCTATTACGGTTATGAAGCGAATGACCCTCCAGAAAAACAATTATCTCCTCCTCTAAAATCAAAAATAACTGGCATTAGCTTAAAAAGGGGTCAGCGTGTAAGGCTTGAGACTCCCGGAGGTGGTGGATTTGGAAAGAGTTCCGAAAGGTCTTTGGAAAAATTAAATTACGATCTTGAGCAAGGCTACGTGACGGAGACAAAAGATGACTGAGAAAATCGTCATTGGGGTAGATGTTGGGGGAACATTTACCGATATATTAGCCTTTGAAGAAAAATCAGGGCGTGTGTCTGTTGCCAAAACTCCTTCTACAAAAGAAGACCAATCTAAAGGTTTCTTAGAAGGCATACTTAAAACTACNAATGATTTATCATTAGTGTCTACNATTATTCATGGGACTACAGTAGCGACCAATGCCCTTTTAGAGAGAAAGGGTGCAAAAACTGGGATTATTACTACTAGAGGTTTTCGTGACGTTTTGGAAATGCGTCGCCGCGATCGCCCAAAAACTTGGGGGCTTTGGGGAACATTTACCCCAGTTGTTGAACGAAAAAATAGATTAGAGGTTAGTGAGAGAACTTTAGCAGATGGAACTATCAGAAGTCCAATTGATGAAAAGGAAATTGAAAATTGCGCAAAAGCTTTACTTGAAAATGGATGTTCTTCTGTATGTTTATTTTTCATCAATGGTTATGCTAACCCCGAGAATGAAAGACGAGCAGCAAAAGTTCTTCGATCGGTTTGGCCCAATAAGCATGTCAGTGTAGCAACTGAAATCTTACCCGAAATTAGAGAGTTTGAGCGTTGCTCTACTGCAACCCTGAACGCATATTTGCAACCACCTGTGGCTAATTATCTTGAGCGGCTAGAAACGAGAATTTCTGAAGAGANAAANAAGTCTGAAATTTTAATCGTGCAATCTAATGGTGGTGTGATGTCTGTTGAAACAGCAAAATCTCTTCCCATTAGAACGGCTCTTTCTGGACCAGCAGCAGGTGTTGTTGCTGCACGTCAGATTGCTAAGGCTGCGGGTTTTGAAAATATCATAACGGGCGATATGGGCGGAACATCTTTTGATATTTCCTTGATAGCTAACAATCAAAATATGCTTACATCACAGGCCAATATTGACTTTGGAATGACCATAAGAACACCTATGATCGAAATGACCACTATAGGAGCAGGTGGCGGATCTATAGCTCATATAGACTCAACAGGACTTCTTGAAATTGGCCCCGAATCTGCGGGCTCAGATCCTGGTCCAGCATGCTATGGATTTGGAAACGATCGACCTACTGTTACCGATGCCAATTTAGTATTGGGAAGGATNGATGCAAGTAATCCAATTGGCGGAAAACAAAAATCACTGGACTACGATGCAGCAACTCGGGCCGTCGATAATCATATCGCGAAAAAACTGAACCTGTCTATTCATGACGCAGCCGAAGCAATAATTAAAGTTGCGAATGCAAAAATGAGTGGTGCTATCAGATTAATCTCAATAGAGCGTGGATATGATCCTAAGAAATTTGCCTTAATGCCTTTCGGAGGTGGAGGAGCTTTGCATGCTGGCGCTCTTATGAAAGATATTGGCCTATCCGCTTCTATAGTACCGCGTTATCCTGGAGTAAATTCGGCTCTTGGATGCATTATGTCCGATCTGCGTCACGATGAAGTTAGGACATTGAATATTTCTTTGGAAGAATTGGATTGTAAAAATCTGGCAAAAAATATTGAAGAAATTACAATTGAGTCAAAAAAGGTTATTGATCGGTCTAAAGCACCTCTAATTAAAAGAGAGCGAATTATTGAACTGGATATGTTGTATTTAGGGCAAACACATTCTGTTTCCGTATCTGTTTCCGACGATTTAAAAAAATTAACAAGGCAGAATATAGAAAAAGCCTTTTTAGAAAGCTACGCCCGCGCCTACAGCAGACCACTTGAAGGAATAAGCATCAGGGTTTTAAATCTAAGGGTATCCATGATTGGCGTTCGGCCAGACATAGATATATCTGTTTTTTCTAAAGGCGAACGGGCAAAAAAAACTAGTGATTGTGTAATCTCAAAACAGAAAATTTATTCGAACGGAGCCTGGCATGAGGCTAAAATTTTCGATCGATTACTTTTGCCTGGTGGCTCCATAATTGCTGGTCCTGCATTGCTTACACAACCTGATGCAACAATTTTTATTGAACCCAAAATGAATGCAAAAGTAGATAGCTACGGTAATATAATCTTGAGCGAGGAGGTGTTTTGAAATGTCATTTGATCCAAAAACGGCGGCCGTTTTAATTGTTGATTTGCAAAATGATTTTCTAGACCCAAAAGGTGCCTATGGGAGAGCAGGACAAACCAGCTCAGAAATTGCCGCTTTGCCATCTCGCATTTTGCCCCTTTTAAAAGCCATTCGACAGGCAGGAGGATGGGTTGTTTCAACACAATTTACGCTTGTACCNGGCAAAGGCGGTGAGCCATTCATATCAAACCACCTNAAGAAACTGAGACCTTTCTTGGGAAAAGGTGACTTTTCGCCAGCTTCATGGGGAAATTCACTTGTAGACAACCTACAGCCTGCAGACATAACTGTAGAGAAAATTGCATATTCGGCGTTTTACCAAACGCGNATGGAATATTCGCTATCAAAAGCTGGTATTAAAACATTATTCGTATGTGGCATCGTAACAAATGGTGGCGTGGCATCAACGGTTCGCGATGCACACGTCAGGGACTTTCATACTATAACCTTGGAAGATGGATGTGCAGCATTTTCAAAAGATACTCATAATTTAGCAATCCAATCACTTAAAACAGTAGGAGAGGTAATGAAAGTAGCTGATGCTATTTCTCTAATAAACGGAAATTAATTTTGACTGACGTACTAATAAATGACANTTTTTCTGGAGACACAGAAATTGATTGCTTAATCATTGGAGGTGGAGCTGCTGGCCTAACTGCCGCTTTGGCAGCTTCGGAGAGTGGTGCTGCAGTTTTAGTAGCTGAACGCGAAAACCGACTTTCCGGATCTACAGCTTTATCATCGGGATTAATCCCAGCTGCAGAAACAAATGCTCAAAAAAGACAAAATATAAACGACTCAAAAAAAACTTTCTTTGCAGACATAATGGAAAAAAATTGTAACTCTGCTGACCCTAATCATGTTAATCTTTGCATTGAAAATATAACTCTTGCCCTCGACTGGCTGGAAGCAGAGCATGGAATTCCATTTCATGTTTTAGATGACTTTCTTTATCCAAATCACACTAATTTTCGAATGCATGCTGTCCCAGAAGTTACTGGCGAAGCACTGGTTAATTATTTGGAAAGAGCTGTTGCAGAACTCGATATTTACGTCAGTTGCAATCTCAAAATAGTAAATTTGGTCAAATCAAATAATGGGAGAATTTTGGGTGCAATTGGAGAGAGGCCGGACGGTTCAACTGAAGCAATATCGTCAAAAACAATTATCTTGGCTTGTAACGGGTATGGCGGAAATTCTGCATTAATAGCCGAAAATATTCCTGAAATGCAAAATGCTATTTATTTTGGGCATGCTGGCAACCAAGGTGAAGCCGTTATTTGGGGTCGACAACTTGATGCCAAAATCGATCATCTATCAGGTTATCAGGGACATGGATCCGTAGCGNATCCACATGGTATATTAGTTACCTGGGCACTGATGATGGAAGGCGGTATTCAAGTAAATACAAACGGCAAAAGGTTTTCAAATGAGCACAAAGGCTACTCTGAGCAAGCCGTTAACGTTCTTTCACAACCAGAAAAGATAGCTTTTAATATTTTTGATGAAAGGCTATGTGCGCTTGGTCGAAAATTTGAAGATTTTCGTAAAGCAGAAAAAGCCAATGCTATTATCTCTGCAGATACTATAGAAGATTTGGCAGGTAAGCTTAATATAAGCATCGNCCCTTTATGTGAAACTATGCTAGAAATTGATGCTCTTGCCGAACAGAACGCAGTCGACACATTTGGACGCAATTTTAACTCTAAAAACCGGCTGCAGCCACCCTACTATGCGGTCAAAGTTACAGGGGCCTTATTTCATACTCAAGGAGGTCTTTTAATAGACANTCAGGCGCGGGTTATTCAAAAAAATGGTTCATTTATTCAGGGNCTTTATGCATGTGGTGGTGCTGCTTGTGGTGTCTCTGGACCAGACGTTGCGGGTTACCTCTCAGGCAATGGATTATTGACAGCCATAAGCTTAGGATATGTTGCGGGAAAATCTATCAAAGCAATTGAATTATAAATTTCATTATTATAAGACACATTTAATTTAAGTTGCCCTTTTTGAATCAACTCTTTTACAAGGCGCCCAATCCTACCCATAGCTAGTTTGGAAATAAAAAATATGGCAGAAATAACTAACCCCGACATATTGTATACCATTGTAGACGAAGCTCCAGAACTAGCAAGTGCTTCACTACTGCCTGTAATACGGTTTTTCTCAAAAGCAGCCGGAATTAATATTGGAACAAAAGATATCTCCCTTGCAGGCAGAATAATCTCTGCTTTTCCAGAATACCTCACAGAAAATCAGCAACNACCTGACGACTTAGCTAATCTTGGAAAGATTGTTAAAACTAAAACTGCCAATGTAATAAAGCTACCAAATATATCAGCTTCTGTCCCACAACTTTTATCAGCCATAAGCGAACTACAAAATCAAGGGTACGATCTACCAAATTACCCAGAAGCACCAGAAACAGACGAAGAAAGAGAAATTCAAGCTCGATATGATGCTATAAAAGGATCTGCTGTAAATCCTGTTTTGCGTGAGGGTAATTCAGATAGGCGGGCAGCAAGAGCAGTTAAAAACTATGCAATGGCAAACCCTCACTCCATGGGCGCTTGGTCTAGTGAAAGCAAAACACATGTCTCATCAATGACAGGAAATGATTTTTACTCAAATGAAAAATCCGCAACTATATCCTCAAGCCAAACAGGAAATGCAAAAATAGAGTTTATTTCTGAAGATGGGACAATAAATCTATTGAAAGATAAAATTTATCTGGAAGAAGGTACCGTTGTAGATGCCACTTTCATGAGCTCAAAAGCATTACAGCTCTTCTTAAAAAGACAAATTGCTGAGGCAAAAAGTCAAAATCTTCTTTTTTCTGTTCATCTTAAGGCAACTATGATGAAAGTTTCTGACCCAATTATATTTGGACACGCCGTCTCATCATTTTTCGAAAAATCTTTTCAAAAACACAATGTTGCTCTTGAAAAACTAGGGGCAAATCCAAATTTAGGTCTCGGTGATATTTTGGATAAAATTACTGTTGCTCCAGAAATACTCGAAGACTTTAAAGTTGAAATGAATGATGGGCCTAAAATGTATATGGTTGATAGTGACCAAGGTATAACAAACCTTCACGTTCCATCGGACGTTATAATAGATGCATCAATGCCCGCACTTATCAGAGCAGGAGGCAAAGGGTGGGGGCCAGATGGAAAACCTTCGGATACAAAGTGCGTTATCCCAGATAACTCCTATGCTCCTGTTTATGATGAANCAATCNAATACTTTAAAGAGACAGGAGCNCTTGATCCCAGGACCTCTGGCGCAGTCGCTAATGTTGGGCTAATGGCTCAAAAAGCCGAAGAATATGGTTCACACCCTACTACGTTTGAAATCAANAAGAATGGTGTGGTGCGTTATGTTCTTGAAAATGGCGATATACTCCATCAGCATCAGGTAAAAGCTGGTGACATCTGGAGATCATCAACCGCAAAAAAAGCACCAATCATCGACTGGATTAATCTTGCTATCACACGGCAAAATGAAACCGGATCACAAGCTATTTTTTGGCTTGATAAAAATAGGCCACATGATGCTGAGCTTATTCAATACGTACTATTTGAATTGGAAAACAAAAATTTAACTGAAAAATTTTCAATTATGGCACCACGAGAAGCTACCCGCCTTACACTGGAAACTATAAGGCTAGGCCAAGACAGTATCGCCATTACAGGCAATGTTTTAAGAGATTATTTAACTGATTTATTTCCCATATTNGAGCTGGGCACATCTGCAAAAATGCTTTCTGTTGTAAAACTATTAAGTGGTGGTGGATTATTTGAAACTGGTGCCGGTGGGTCAGCACCCAAGCATGTCCAACAATTAAAAGAAGAAAACCATTTACGGTGGGATAGTCTGGGTGAGTTTTGCGCTTTAGGTGAAAGCTTGAACTTTTTTGCTAAAACTAGCAACAATCCAAAAGCTGCAATACTAGGTGCAGCCGTCGAAACTGCTACACAAGAAGTTCTTAATAAAAACAAATCTCCCTCTAGGAAAGTCGGCGAAGAAGATAATCGGACCAGTCACTTTTACTTTGCACTTTATTGGGCAAAAGCCCTTGCCGAGCAAAAACAAGATATAGAAATGTCAAAATATTTTGAACAAATAACAAATTCTCTTCAAGAAAATGAAGAAAAAATCATTGAAGAATTAATGGCGCTACAAGGAGAGGGGGTAGATCTTGGAGGTTATTACCATACGGATCCAATCAAAGTCCGAAAAATTATGCGACCAAGCAAAACCTTCAATCAAATTATTCCCTAATACTTGAGTTCGCCTGCTAAGACTTCCGCTTAGACGTTTGAACCATATATATACCCACCGTTATAACAATCACGCCCACGGCGTCCATGTAACTAATGGTTTCCCTTAAAAACAGCCATGCTATTACTACCCCAAAGAATGGGTTTAAAAAATGATAGGTTGCTGCCTTCACTGCGCCAATATGATTGACAAGTTTAAACCACACTACTGTAGCAACCAGCCCAGGAAAAATAGTAGTATATGCAAATGCCAAAACAAAAGAACTGTTTAAAGAAAAATGAATGTTCTCGAATAACAAACAAAATACAGCCAATACCGCAGAACCAACAAGCATTTGAAGTCCAACTATCATCATTATATTTCCCCCAGAACTAGCATCTTTAAGTGTGAGTGTAGCTACAGTAAGCGCTAGTGCTCCAATGACACAAAGCACCAAACCAAAAATATCGACACCGTGGTTTAATCTGGCCCACATAATTATCGTTACCCCAGAAAACCCAAGCACTAGACCAAGAACCCCAGAAGACGAAAGACGCTCCGATACAAATAGCCAGCCAGCAAATGCCACCATAAGCGGCATAGTTGATGCAATTATCGCAGCAAGCGAAGCTTCAATGGACTGCATCGCAACAAAATTCAAACCCAGATAAAGAGCGTTCTGACATAAACCAAAAACAAAAGTTGCCCGCCATTGAGACTTTGTAAGCTTAAAAGACTGCCCCAAAGCTAGAGCTATAAAAACACCTATTAGGCCTGAAATAAAAAATCTAATTGATAGAGCTGCTAATGGTGAAGAATATAAGACAATTATCCGAGCGGAAGTAAACGCTGATGACCAAATGATAACAAAAATTAAGCCTAATAAAAGTGCGCGAATATTCATAAGTTTTCTTTCGGTTCTATCCCGTAATATTTATATAAGCTAAAAAATAAAAGGGCCGCTAAAAGCGACCCCTTTTTTTACCAAAGATTTTAAGCTCAGCTATTAACGCTATCCTTTAATGCTTTAGCTATAGTCATTTTTACTACTTTATCTGCAGCCTTCATAAACTGCTCTCCAGTAGCGGGGTTGCGAACCATTCTTTCTGGACGCGCACGACATTGGATTTTTCCAACTCCTGGAAGAGCGACAGCGCCGCCTCCCGAAACTTCGCGAGTAATTATACTACATACCGCATCCAAAGCTGCACTTGCAGACTTTTTATCTGAGCCCATTTCATCGGCCAGAGCCGCAACCAGTTGTGTTTTTGTCATTGGTTTAGACATTATACTTCTCCTTACACTGCCCAAAGTTTTGGACCTCGTAATGTTATTTTAACTGCATATTGTGTCCGGACACAACAAATAGTGGTCAAAAACTACATAAAAATAGCTTTTTTTGCCTTTTTTTGTCATTTAAAGGAAGGCTGTTTCGTTAAAACTCCTCAATTTACGGCTTTGGAGCCGCCCCAAAGGCATTTCTTGTAATATTTCCATTGTACGAACACCTATGCTTAAATGTTGTGAAACTTGGGTTTTGTAAAACTCTGAAGCCATTCCCGGGAGCTTAAGCTCCCCATGCAAAGGCTTATCAGAAACACACAAAAGGGTTCCATACGGTACTCTAAATCGGTATCCATTTGCAGCTACCGTTGCGCTTTCCATATCTAAAGCTATCGCACGAGATTGGCTTAGCCTATGGACAGGGCCGGTCTGTTCACGCAATTCCCAATTTCTGTTGTCTACTGTGGCTACCGTACCAGTTCGCATTATCTGCTTTAAATCATAACCTT
>FUFK010064758.1_pt1 | contig 21314 bp, 11 predicted proteins | sample 1021851 | NCBI WGS metagenome assembly FUFK01 (sample SAMEA51879418, study PRJEB19060) | metagenome
AAAGTAAAAATGAATTACTCTATTGTAGCACCTCGTATGTATAATGGTAGAATAGAGAGTTTAGTNNNNCGTATNACNGGNTTTGCTGATATGATACAGCTAACGCATTTAAAGTTGCAACAAGTTATGTCAAGGCTTATACCTGATGGTATCTATCTTGACGCTGACGGTTTAGCTGAAATAGACTTAGGCAATGGTACAAACTATAATCCACAAGAAGCTTTAAACATGTTCTTCCAAACAGGTAGTGTTATTGGTAGATCAATGAATGAGCTTGGCGAAGGTAATCCAGGCCGTGTTCCAATACAAGAAATACAAAGTGGTAGTGGTGGTGCTAAAATGCAAAGCTTAATAGGCACGTANAACTACTACATGCAGATGATACGTGATACAACGGGACTTAACGAAGCTCGTGACGGTAGCACGCCAGCAAANGATGCTTTAGTAGGTGTACAAAAGTTAGCTGCAGCCAATAGTAATACAGCTACAAGGCATATATTACAAGCAGGTTTGTTTTTAACAAAATCTGTGTCTGAAAACTTATCACTTAGAATATCTGACATTATAGAGTATTCTCCTACAAAAGATGCTTTTATACAAGCTGTTGGCGCACATAACGTAGGTACACTTGAAGAAATGGCTAATTTGCATTTGTACGACTTTGGTATATTTATAGAGCTCGCGCCAGATGAAGAGCAAAAGCAATTATTAGAAAACAATATACAACAAGCGCTCCAACAAAATGGTATAGACTTGTCTGATGCTATAGATTTACGTGAGATTAGAAATGTAAGNCTTGCTAATCAAATGTTAAAAATNAGACGAAAGAAAAAACTCGACGANGATCAAAAACGTCAACAAGAAAACATAAAAGCACAAGCTGAAGCTAACGCACAGTCACAGCAAGTTGCTGCCCAAGCAGAAGTACAAAAACAACAAGCTATGNCGCAAATGAACGCGCAGCTTGAGCAAATGCGTACTCAAGCTAAAACGCAAATAATAAGCCACGAAGCTAATGTTAAGAAACAACTTATGGATCATGAGTTTCAAATTAACATGCGATTAAAGCAAATGGACTTACAGTCTATTAGCGGTAAAGAAAAAGAAAAAGAAGATCGTAAAGATGAAAGAACTAGAATACAAGCTANTCAACAAAGCGANCTTATAGAACAAAGAAAAACAGGTGCACCACCTAAAAACTTTGAGTCATCAGGTAATGATATACTTGGTGGTGGTATGGGCTTAGGTGGCTTTGACCCTAGATAACTATTAACTTATATTTTATATTATGGAAGAAAACGAAAACGTTGAAGAAGTTCAAGGCGTAGAGCCTGCTGAAGAACAAGTGGAGCAACCGCAAGAAGAGCAACCACAAGAAGAAACAGTAGAACAAGAGTCACCAGTCTCTTACAAAGATGATGGTACTATTGTTCTTGATATGAACAAAATAAATGAATTAGAAAATGCCGTTCAGGAGCAAAACACAGATGAGGTACCTGTTCGCGACGAATCCGGAGCTAGCGAAGAAATACGCGAAGAAAACGTCGAAGCAACAAATGAAGAAGTTGCCGAACAAAGTGTCCAAGAAGAAGTAAGTAACACTGTTGATGCAGCTAACGCAGCTATAGATAAAGCTGAAGCTACTGGTCAAGCATTACCAGAAAACATACAAAAGCTAGTTGACTTTGTAAACGATACTGGCGGAAGCGTAGAAGATTACGTTAGATTAAATAGAAACTACGAAGAAATGGATAATCTAACAGCGCTTGATGAATATTACAAGTCTACTAAACCTCACTTAGACGCTGAAGAAAGACAGTTTCTTATGGAAGAAAACTTTAAGTTTGACGAAGAAGTTGACGAGGAAAGAGAGATACGTAAAAAGAAAATAGCCTTAAAAGAGCAGGTTGCAGAGGCTAAAGCCTATTTAGACGGGCAAAAGTCTAAGTATTATGACGAGATTAAAGCAGGATCAAATCTTACTGCCGAGCAGCAAGAAGCGATACAATTCTTTAATCAATATAACGAAGAAGCGGAAGCACAGGAGCAATTAGCGAAAGAACGTTCTGATTATTTTATCAACAAAACTAATCAAGTTTTAAACGACAATTTCAAAGGTTTTGAATACAATGTCGATGGTAAAAAGTTAAATGTTAAAGTACCTAATCCAAGTGAAGTTGCAAGAAAACAAAGCGACATTAATAATTTTATTAATAAGTTTTTAAATAAAGATAATACTATTAAAGATGTTGAAGGTTATCACAAAGCTTTATACGCTGCTATGAATCCAGACGTTATCGCTAAACACTTTTACGAACAAGGTAAAGCTGATGCTATACAAGACTCTGTCGCTAATGCAAAAAATGTAAACATGGATGCTAGACAGTCTTTTAGTAATGAAAGCACAGGTGGAATCAAAGTAAGAGTATTAGGTGATGATACGCCTTCGTTTAAATTTAAAAAAAGAAACTAATTATTAACCCATTTAAAATAAATTAAAAATGGCAATTTCAAATCCCGGTGGTTTGTTGAATAGTGTTCCTGCTCCACAGAGACAGGCATTAGCTTCAAACTACTTAGACTTTACTGCGTCTGGCACAAACTGGTCGCAACAATACCTGCCTGATCTAATGGAAAAAGAAGCTGAAGTATTTGGTCCTCGTACCATTTCAGGTTTTTTATCTAAAATCGGAGCGGAAGAGGCTATGACTTCTGATCAAGTTATATGGTCTGAGCAAGGTAGATTACACTTATCTTACAAAGCTGAGATTAAAAGTTCAACTACTATTCAAATTCAGTCAGATATTGACGGAAACAACGAAGATACTACTAATGGTATTTCAGGCTCTGGAGCTAGTGTTCCAAAGCATGGTATTAGAGTTAACGACACTATTATAGTGGCTTCAGCTGCTGGTATATGCAAAGCTATGGTAACTGCTTTTGATGGATCAGATCTAGATTTACTTACTGTAGCTCCTTACGATGCTGCTAATATGTCTGGAACTGCAGGTTCTTCAACAGCTGCTTTAGGTGCTACTGTATTAGTTTACGGTTCTGAGTACGGTAAAGGATCTCAGTATTTTACTAACGCGGCTTCTCCAGCTACTACTGATACAAGAGGTGCTAACGAGCCTGACTTTAAAACTTTCAATAACAAACCAATTATCTTAAAAGATTACTACGAAGTATCAGGATCTGATACATCTCGTATTGGTTGGGTTGAGATTACTGGTGAAGAAGGACAATCAGGATATTTATGGTACTTAAAAGCTGAATCTGATACTAGAGCTCGTTTTAACGACTATTTAGAAATGTCTATGTTAGAATCTGAGTTAAACGCTGCTGGTTCTAGTTTAGATGGCAACGCTCTTATTACTGGGTCAGAAGCTGGCGCTGGAAACGTAGGTACTGAAGGTTTATTCGCTGCTATTGAATCAAGAGGTAACATTACTACTGGTGTAACTGGTGTTAATGCTGCTACTGACTTAGCTGAGTTCGATGCAATACTTGCTGAATTTGACAAGCAAGGCGCTATTGAAGAAAACATGTTATTTGTTAATCGTGCTACATCTTTAGCATTTGACGATATGTTAGCTTCAATGAATTCTTACGGAGCTGGCGGTACATCTTACGGTGTATTTGAGAACGATGAAGATATGGCTTTAAACCTAGGTTTCTCTGGATTCAGAAGAGGTTCTTACGACTTCTATAAGTCTGACTTCCGTTACTTAAACGATAAAGCTACTCGTGGTGGTATTAATGATGCGGCTGGCGCTAACGCTATTCGTGGAGTCATTATTCCTGCTGGTACTTCAACTGTATACGATCAGCAATTAGGAAAGAACCTTAAGCGTCCTTTCTTACACGTTCGATACAGAGCTTCTCAAACAGATGATCGTAGAATGAAGACTTGGACTACTGGTTCAGTTGGAGCTGCTACATCTGCTTTAGATGCAATGCAAATTCACTTCTTATCTGAAAGATGTTTGATCACTCAAGGTGCAAATAACTTTATGTTAATGAAGTAAATAACTTTTAAGCTACCCTGCCTTCGGGTAGGGTAGTTTTTTATTAATTTTTATTATATTATATTATGGCAAAGAAAAAAGAAACAAAAGTTGAAGTAGCACAACCAGAAGTTAAAGCTACAAATAAAATGGTTGAAGTAGTTATTGAAAAACCTCAACCAAAAAAATCTGAGTGGGAAATAAAAGATAGAGTTTATTATTTAAAAGGTAGAAAAAAACCTTTGTCACACATGATTAGATCAACTAATATATATTGGTTTGATAAAGAAAAAGGTTTTGAAAGAGAGTTAAAGTACTGTAAAAATCAACAAACTTGTTTTGTTGACGAAATGAAAGGTGATCAAAGGCTTTCGCACATTATATTTAGAAGTGGAGCTTTGTTTGTTCCAAAAGAAGAAACAGTTTTACAAAAGCTTTTGTCTATATATCACCCGCATAAAGACAATATATATTACGAACATAAGCCTGTTGAGATTGCAGAAAATCAACTTGACTGGTTAGAGTTTGAAGTACAAGCGCTAATGATAGCGAAAGACATGGATATTGATATGGCTGAAGCTATTATGAGAGTAGAAAAAGGATCTGAGGTAGCCAGCTTAAGTTCTAAAGAGCTTAAACGAGATTTATTGCTATTTGCTAAGAAAAATCCTAAACTATTCTTAGAACTCACTACAGATGATAATGTAATGCTTAGAAACTTTGGTATTAAAGCCGTAGAAGCTAACATAATAAAACTATCAAGTGATCAACGTTATTTTACGTGGGTATCTAACGATAGAAAAATTATGACTGTACCATTTGATGAGCACCCATATTCTGCTTTAGCCGCTTGGTTTAAAACAGATGAAGGCATGGAGATTTACTCCAACATTGAGAAACGATTAAATTAATCACATAGTAGAGCAGCCACTCTACGGGGTGGTTGCTTAACTATAAAAATATAACAATGGCAGTAAGTATAGACACGGTATATCAAAAAGTTTTAGCAATAGCTAATAAAGAACAAAGAGGCTATATTACGCCGATAGAATTTAACTTGTTTGCAGAGCAAGCTCAGCTAGAAATATTTGAAAATTATTTTGCAGATTTAGATCAAGCACAATTAACTAGAGGAGTATCTACAGAGTATGGTGACATGGTAGATACGTTAGCTTCTAAAATAGCACCGTTTCAAAAGTTTAAAGTACAAATGTCTAATATTGCAAGTACAAATGAATTAACACTTCCAACGTCTACAGCTGTGCATAGATTAGGTACAGTATTTTTTAATCAAAGCGGTACTACTTACGATGTTGAAGTAGAACGCGTAGAGATTAACGATTTACATATGATGGAACGTACAGCTTTATTAAAGCCCACAGAGTCTAGGCCTGTATACGTTTATAAATCAAACTCAGTTATAAAACTTTTTCCAGCTAGTGTTACTGGCGGCTATACTGTATCTAATGTTACGTGTAATTATATAGCTAAACCTACTACACCATACTGGAATTACGTAGTAGTGCCTCAGTCTTCAGGTGGTAACGAATATCCTTTGCATGACTCGGCTAATACTGTAAATTTTGAATTACATCCATCTGAAGAAGAAACATTAGTATTTAAAATACTAGAACTTGCAGGTATATTATTAAACAAACCAGGTTTAGTACAAATAGCTGCTGGAAAAGATAAAGATAATAGAAACGTACAAATAGCACAATAATATGGGATTATTTGAAGGAACAACAGGAAATTATTATCAAGGAGCAGATAATACTCAAAACACAACTGATGATACTCAATATGGGAATTATCAGTTTACTTCATTAGAGCATATTATAAATCAATTTATATTAGCGTATGTTGGTGAAGATAAATTAATAAGCAAAATTAGAAGAGCTGACGTAGCATATCATGCTCAAAGGGCTTTGCAAGAATTTAGCTTTGACGTTTTTAAATCTACTAAAGCTCAAGAAATAGAAGTACCTGCAACTCTGCAAATGGTACTACCGCACGATTATGTTAACTACGTAAAGCTTTCGTTTTCTGACGGTGCTGGTATTAAGAGAATTATATATCCAACTAGACTTACTAGTAATCCAGACGCTATAACTCAAAACGCTGATGGTGACTATACGCTTAGTGGTAGTGATGAAATACAAACTTCAGATTCTGATACTTGGACTAAATACAAAGGATCAACTCCTGCAGAAAATCAAACAGCTAACTATGATTATGACGACGATATATACAATGATATTGTTGGTCAACGCTACGGTATAGAGCCAAGCGAAGCTCAAGTAAATGGTAACTTTTATATTGACGATAAAAAAGGTAAAATACATTTTAGTTCTAACTTATCTGGTAAAACAGTTATACTAGACTATATTAGCGACAGCTTAGGCACAGACGCTGAAATGCAAGTGCACAAGTTTGCTGAAGAGGCTATGTACAAGTATATAGCTTACGCTATACTTTCAACTAGAGCTAATGTTCAAGAATTTATAATACAAAGATTTAGACGTGAGGCTTTTGCTACGAAAAGAACTGCTAAACTTAGATTATCAAATATTAAGCTACAAGAAATAGTACAACAATTAAGAGGTAAAGCTAAACATATAAAACACTAATACATGCCTGAATTAAATAGAAGTTTTATTAAAGGCAAAATGAACAAAGACCTTGANGAAAGGTTATTGCCGCCTAACGAGTATAGAGATGCTATGAACATTACTGTCTCGTCTTCAGAGTCTTCTGATGTTGGTGCTATTGAAAACTTAAATAGTACTAAGTTTTTAGACAGTTCTGGATTTAAAAAGCCATTAAATTATGCTCCAACTACTACAACACGAGCGTTTGAAACTATAAATTTTTTATATCCTGGAATAAAAAACACAGGCTCTGATCTTGGTTATCTTTTTCAACCAGCTCAAGTAGTAGGTGCTAAAGAAGATACAACAACAAATAGAATATATTATTTTGTTGCTAACGCGTCAGGTTATGAAGCTAGTACAAGCGATGATGGGAATACAATTTATACTGGCGTTAAGTCTGATTCTATACTAGAGTGTACGCCTAATAAACTCAACTATAGATTTGCTAATAGATCTATACTTCCAGTCTTTACAGATGCTTATGAAGTTAGATTAGCGCCAGATGCATTTTCAGGCACAAGTTTAACAGGCGCAAATGGATCTGCCGTAAATATTAACGGTATTGAAGAAGGTATGACTGTTAGCGCTATAAGTTCTAATAGACAATCACTAAGACCTTCAGACTTTGAAGATGTAGTAGTAACCGATGTAACTATTACAAATTTTACTAGTGCAACCGCAAACAAGTTAAGTTTAACTTTTAACAAATCTATAAGTTTAACATCTACAGAAGTAGACGAAGGTGCTGTATTAATTTTTAGAAAGCCTAGAATATTAAAACTTGTAAGTGGTATAGGCAATAATTACACTGATGCTAACGGAAATACTATAACTTCTCCAACGCCAAAAGGTATAATAACAGCTATAGACGTATTTGACGGTATGTTGTTTTTTACAGATGGTAGAAATGAACCTAAAAAAATAAATATAGAGCGCTGTTTAAAAGGAACTATAAACGTTTTTAGTAGCGATAATTTTGGAGGTATATTTTCTACTACTAGATTAAGAATACCTAGTAGACCTAGAGCAAGTTTAACTTCATCTACTGGATGGAACGCTGCTTTAAACACTACGAGTAGAGCTGAACCTATGACAGAAAAGCATATTACTGTTATTAGGCCAGCGCCAACGCTTCCGCCTAAACTATATATGTCTTCTAGCACAAGACCTACAGCGGCAGGCTTTGCTGCAACTACAGCCGTTGCTACTAGCAATATAAATCTGCATGCTAGTGGTTTAAATCCTACAGTAGGTAGCGAAACTACTATAGCTACTACTGCTACTCATGGGTTTGAAGTTGGAGATCAAGTTAATGTTTTACATACTTCAGATGAAAGTGGAGGCACTGACAATGGTATTAGAGGTCTTGTAACAGAAGTTACAACTGGCGTAGGTATTAAAGTTAAAGTGTCATCTATAGTTGGAACAAACGCTAATGCTTCTGCCGCTCATAATATAGACTTAATAACAGATAGTGATCAAATATTATTTAAAGATCAATTTGTTAGATTTGCGTACAGATATGTTTATCCTGACGGAGAAGTATCTTCTCTATCACCTTTTTCTCAGCCAGCTTTTTTACCTGGAAATTATTCTTACGATGCAAAAGAAGCGTTTAACAAAGGTATGGAAAACACTTTACGCTATTTAGTAATACATGACTTTGTGCCTGGTAATATGCCTTTAGACGCTGTTGGNGTAGACATACTTTATAAAGAAGACATATCACCTAATATTTATTTTGTTAGAACTATAAAAGGATGTAGGCTTTTTACTCAAGGCTCTAGTACTACTCCTTTTGCTCCAGCCGACCCTGAGTTTAACGCAAACGGCGCTATAAATGCAGACTTGTTTAATAGTGGCAGCTATAGTGATTGGGTTTCATTTGGAACTGGCTTAGCTCCAACTTCAGGTAGTAATAGAGGCGCTATTGTAATGCAAGCAGAACAATTTGGCTCTACAATACCTTCTAATCAGTTGCTAAGAAGCTACGACAATGTTCCTAAAACTGCTAAAGCTCAAGCTATAAGTGCTAATAGATTAATATATGCTAATTATACACAAGCTTATGATTTAATAGAAGGTTTTAGCGAAGAAACGTCAGCCGTTAGACCTAAAATAAATTTAAGTATTAGAAATCTTAGTGCTATATCTAGTCCAACGCCTCAATCATCTATAAAAAGTCAAAGAACATATCAAGCTGGCGTAGTGTACAAAGATACTNATGGAAGAGAAACGTCTGTATTAATCGACAAAGATACTACGATAACTTCTTCTATAAATCTTTCTGATCAAAAACTAAGATTAGCAACTCAAATAGAGTCTTTAGCTCCAGCATGGGCAACGCACTACAAGATATATGTTAAAGAAACTTCAAACGAATACTACAACTTAGTCCTGCATCAAGCGCATCCTTTTGCTGAAAGTCCTGGGCAAAGCGATACAGATCAAGTAACAAATGCTTTTGCAATATTAGTGTTTCAGTCTGCTGACAGAAACAAAATACAAGAAGGAGATTTTTTATCTATTAAAAAATCAAGAGACGGTGGAGCTATGACTTATAAAGCCGTAGATAATAAAATAAAAGTTCTTGATATATTCAACGAGGCTCCAGAAGGTGTGCCTGATTTAACAAGCGTAGAAAAAGAAGGTAAGTTTTTTGTTAAAATAAAAAATATTGATGGCCTTATATCTGGAAGTGGCGGAGGATTAAATAGTAGTACTTCTGGAAGCGCGCCGTATACTCCGGCAGCAACGCCACACGGTAGTGGTTCTTCAGCTGCGGAAGATGTATATTCAGCTGTTTTTGAAGTTTTACCTTCGCCAGACAGAGACGTAAATTTATACTACGAAGCAACTCAATGTTATCCGATAGAATTAACAGAAGACACTATATGCGAGTGGGTTAATCCAGGCGATAAAGTTATTGGCTTTGATTATGTTGCTTCAGCTTCTGGCTCTGTAGCTTTAGCTGCTAAAAGATTAGACAATGACGCCGCGGCTAATGCCTATGTAGACACTATAACGCCTCCTTTTGCTACTACTAATCCTAATCCTGCTTGGATGATAACTTTTAAAGATGAGGCTGGTAATGTTGTTGCTTTTGACTTTCAAAATGACTCGCAATTAGCAACTTTACATTTTCAAAAAGATGATGGCTCGTTTAATATATCAACTGTATTTTTTGGGCATAATGCCAATGGTTATAATACAACTGGTGGTGGTTCTAGTGGTAATACTAACGGCGATAACAACGATAAAGTGTATATAAATCGATTTACTCACGCTTCTGTTAACAGTACTGTTGATACTAGCGATATTGTGCTTCCTTGGTTTAACTGTTATTCTTTTGGTAACGGCGTTGAGTCTGATAGAATTAGAGATGATTTTAACGCGCCAACAATAGCTAATGGTGTAAAAGCTTCTACTACTTTTGAAGATTATAGAGAAGAAAAAAAAGAACATAGCTTTATATTTTCTGGCATATACAACGCTACTTCTGGTGCTAATGAGTTAAATCAGTTTATACAAGCAGAGCCTATAACAAAAGATCTAAATCCTATATACGGTAGCATACAAAAATTAATTTCTAGAGATACCGATATAGTTGCTTTGTGTGAAGATAAAATACTAAAAGTATTATCTAATAAAAACGCTTTGTTTAACGCTGACGGCAACACTAATGTAACCGCAAACACGCAGGTTCTTGGTACAGCAATACCTTTTACAGGAGAGTATGGCGTGTCTAATAATCCTGAGTCAGTAGTTCAAAGTGGATATAGAGTTTATTTTACAGATAAAAATAGAGGTGCTGTGCTTAGACTTTCTATGGACGGTTTAACACCTATATCTGACTATGGTATGTCTGATTATTTTAAAGATACTTTAAGAAGCGCAGAAGTATGTATAGGTAGTTATAACGGTAGACTAGATGAATATGACTTATCAATACACTCTATCGCTACTGTAGCAGGTAATAAATCAGTAGACACAATAGCTTTTAATGATAAAATTAATGGTTGGTCTAGCTTTAGATCATATGCGCCTGAACAAGGTCTAAGTTTAGACGGTCAATATTACACGTTCAAATATGGAAATATATATGAACACTCTTTAGAAGATATAAAAAATAATTTCTATGGTATTGTTTCAACTAGAGTTAGCAATAATGGATTATTAGCTGTAGTTCAAAGTCCAATACACCCTAGCATACAAGTTGGTGATTTAATATTTTCTTCTAACGCTAGTGATGGTAATATAAATGAATCTGATGGATTATATAGTGAAGATACTACGATAACAGCAATAAGTGGGGCTCAAATTTCAACAACTTCCGCGCCAAGTATACTTAGTGGTGGAACTGTTACAACAGGCAGTCTTATTGTAACTAGAGGTACTTTTTCAAATAGTACTATTACAACTATATTTAACGATGCTCCAAGCTCTGTTAAAAGTTTTCAATACTTAAAATATGAAGGCACTCAAGCAAGAATAATAAATCCAAATGTTATAACTCTTACTAACACAGGAACTGCTACAAACAGTGATACTATAGATCTAGCAGTTTTTAGTAGTCTACCTATAGTTGGCTCTAAAGACGCTATAGCTGTTGGGCAAACTGTTTCTTTAACAGATGGTACTTTTATAGGAGTTGTAAAAAGCTTTGCTTTTACGGACTCAGGCGGCGCTACAGTAGTTTTAAATAATAACGCGGCTGCCACTGTAGGAAGTACTACTCTTTTGATGTTCACAGATAATCTATACTACAACAATAATAAAGAAGACGGATGGTTTGTGTCTTCTGTCGAAACAGATATGCAAAGCGGTAAAGTATTAGAATTTANTAAAAAAGAAGGCAAGTGGTTTAATTATTTTAAAGGCGTAACATCTTCTTTTACTAATCAAAACAACATAAGTGATGCTATAGGAAATATAGACTCTCAAGAGTTTTCTGTGCAAGGTATAGGTAGAGTTAACGGAGTTCCTTCAGTAGCTGATGGTGACACAACGCCAGGAACACTATTTAGTATTCAACTTTCAACAGACGGCGCTATAGATAACGCGCCGACGCCTAACGCATATACTGTTTCTGACAGTATATTAATTGAAGGTGTTACCTCAGTAGCTAACAGCAACGACACTTCTACAGGCACTATAACATTTACGCCGACACAATCACCTACTACGTTTTTAACTATATCGCCAGCTACTAATCAAGGTATAGCTGCTAGTGAATTTTTTGTTAGAGGTGGTACGTCAGGAAATACAAGTGATGCTGCGTCTGGAACTACGTTTACCCATGGCACTAATGGTATAAGTTTAAATAGCTCTAATAGCGACAAGCCTTTAGATTCTATTATATTTACTGATACAGGCACGCCTTTTGCGCCTGGAAATACTGTTAAAATGTCTTTTGTTTTTGAAAACACTACGTATACAGCAGACAGAATATATGAAATACCTATAAAAAGATTTACTAGCGATTTTGAAATACCTCAAGTTCAATTTAGAAACTTTCATAGTGTTAAACTAATATTTCAGATGATTGCTGGCGGTGATAACTTATTGCGTTATCCTTTTGTTGAAGAACTGCATAAAGTAAACGGAGCCGTATCTAATGGTACTACAGTAGTACTAGATGAATCTCCTACAGGAACACCTACAACAGGTAACACGTTAAATAACTTCAGCGTTAATGATCAAGTTGTTACAACTGGCGGTACTAGAACTATTTCTAGTATAACTAACGGAACTACTTTTGTGGTTGATAGTGCGGTTACTATACCTGATGACGAAGACATAACTACGAGAGGAATTTTGCCACAATTTCACTATAGTTTGCTAGATTTTAACGACGAACTTCAAAATGCTAGTATTACTAATGGCGCTAGAGGACTTAATGTTTTTGTCGGTGGTGGTCAGCCCTTTGCAAATGTTCAAAATGATATAATAATTATTCAGCTTTCTGCTGGTACTAACAGAAGATTTTCAACTAGTCTTATTGCTAACGGAGGTTTTGAATATGCTAATGTTGAGCACGAAGGTTTTCCTGAATTTAATAGTGCTATAAATGTAACGCAAGAGTTTTTATATGACGGAAGTGGTAACGCTATAACTTTAAAAATAACAATTTCAGTAACTCCACCAGATAATTACGACGAGTTTTTGCAGTTAGAAATACCAACAGTAATAACTATAGGTGGAAAAAAAGGAACTGAAACAGGACTAGTAACAACAAAATCGTAATGGCAACATCAACAGTAACATATAGCTTTAATACAACAATAAATAGATCTGTGCAGATAGGTGATGTACTTTATTATGCCGCTGTAGGTGTAGATCAAGATTTTTATAGTGTTAGCGCAATCTTCTCTGCAGCCACTAAACCGGTAGACACTGTAGCTAATTATAACAAAATAAAAAGAGCTGGTGTAATAACATCAATAACTAGAACTGCTAACGGAGGCTCTATAATTATAGAGCAAGATGTTTTAGTTGCGTTACCCGCTGACGGTGATTTTATATTTTTTAGTAAAGAAGCTTCTGTAAACAACTCAAGCATGTTAGGTTATTTTGCCGAAGTGAAGTTAGAGAACGATAGCAATAAAAAAATAGAACTATTTAACATAGCTACGGACATATTTGAAAGTAGCAAATAAGTGTAATAGTAAACATATAAATTTAATTAAATGAGTGAATTACAAAAAGCTGAGCATGTACTAGCTATGCGAAGTAAAATACAAAAGCTTGAAGAAGACTTGTTATCTGCGGCTGATAATAAAAACATTGTAGCTGGTGATAATAACGGTCTTGGCAATAAGCTGGCGCCACTAGAACATACATTTGCAGACGGTGTATATGTTAGACAAATGTATATGCCTAAAGATACCGCTGTAGTAGGCAAAATACATAAAAGAGAGCACGTATGGTTTTTGCTACAAGGCTGCATTGGCGTAGCTACAGAAGATAAAATAGAAGAGTACGAAGCTCCGTGCTACGTAGTTTCACCTGGTGGTAGCAAAAGAGTTATATTAGCTCTTGAAGATACTATATTCGTAAACATACATCCGAACCCTAGTAATACTCAAGACTTNATAGANCTAGAAAAATATAACGTAGNTAAAGACTACGAAGAGTACGAACAATACATTAAAAAACAATAATATGTCATTTGCAACAGTAGCAATAATAGGTGCGGCAGCTGGTTTAGCACAAGTAGGTATAGGCTTAGGCAGAAGAGCAAAAGCTAAAAACAAGCTTAAAAATGCTAGAAGAAAGCAAAAAATAGCTCTTAATGAATTTAAAGACATGGAGATAAAAAATCCATATGAAAATTTAGAAAATACTTTTGAAGATTTAACTGTTAACACACAACAAGCAGAGTTTGAAGCTCGCCAAAGCCAACAAGCTCAAGCTGATATTTTAGGTGGCTTGAAAGGTGCGGCCGGTAGCTCTGGTGTTGCAGGACTTGCACAAGCTATGGCTAATAAAGCTACGCAAGACGCAGCTAGATCTTCTGCTAGTATAGGCGCGCAAGAAGCTGCTAATCAACGTGCAGCCGCGCAAGGCGCTGCTAGCGTACAATCACAAAGAGCTGCAGGCGAAGCGCAAAGACAAGCGGCTGAACTTCAAAGAAAACAAGATATATTAGGTGTTCGTTTAGGACAAACTGCTGCAAGACAAGAGCAAATGGGTCAAGCTAATGAAATGATAATGGGTGGTATTGGCACTGTAGCTGGCGCTGGTATGCAGTATTTTGGTGGAAGTCCAGCGACAATGAAAAAACGAAATAAAAAGAAGTAAGTATGGCAAACGCAAAAAACACAGGACCAAGTTTAAGAGATATGGCTTTTGCTGCTGCTGGCGGTGGAAGAAAACAGAACGTAAATCTTTTAACAGAAAATGCTAATAAAGTGTTTAAGACTTACTCTAAGAAAATGGCTGAAGCTGCTGCTGAGCGTAGAGCTGCTAGACAGATAGGTGAGACTAGAAGAAATAAAAGAGCAGTTGACGTTGTTTTAAAAGTTCAAAATGACAAAGGGTTTGACCCTAACAAAAAAAATACTACATCAGAAGAAACTCAAGACGCTATTACTTCTGGCATGTACCCTAGTGGCGCTGAAATAAATGTAGACAATAATCCTAGTATGAATTATCAACTAAACACACAGTCTATACCTGGTATGACTATGCGTAGTCCAATAAAACAAAGCTTATACGGNGCTGCTTTTGCAGCTGCAGGAGGATTTAGAAAAGACACTAAAAACATTAGTGATGCTATAAGTAGTACAGCCGCAGCTTTTGTAGAAACTAGAAAAAATGCTAAAAAGTTTCTTGCAGATAGAGTAACAAAAGAGCTAGAAGCTTTTTCACCAGAAGTTGTAGACTTGCAAGGCTTTAGTAGCTTTTTAGGAGGTGCAGACGCTGTTACAAACTTTGGTTTAAAATTAAAAGAAGATATAGCAAAAGAAAAACAAAAAGCTGTTAATCTTAATCCATACTCTATGGCTTACAAAGAAGCTATGTCTAACATAAATCGTCTTATTGAAAAAAGTAAAAACTTAGTTTTAGAACAAACAAAACTTAAAAATTTAAAAAAAGAGTGGGGNACTAGTAGTTCAGAAGATTTATATTCTCAAGGCTCATCAAAAACAACAGTACATTATATAGATCAAGTTATGACTAATACTGCTAGTATAGAAATAAATGATGACGGGCAAGTTGTTTTTAATGTTGCGAGAGAAGACGATCCAACTGTAATGGAAAAAATAAGCTTTGATAAATTAAACGAAAATTTATTTTTAAAAGTAGATGCTAGCAATAGTTTTACTTTAATAAAAGAAGGAATTAGAGATGATGTAAGAAATAACGCGGGCTTTGATAGAAGTGGTGTTGAAGACTATTGGGCAGATAATATAGCGCCTAGTGACTGGAAAGATGGAAAGCAAGACGGTGTTTTACTTTCTTGGATTCACGATAAACCTCATGGAGGCATGATGTCTTATAAAGAGAATTTTATAAAAGCTAATCCAAATTTAAGTCCTGAACAAATTGAAGCTATATTTGATGTTGATACAACTGATTGGAGTAATGTATATAATGATAGTGGAGAAACGCTTAGAGAATTAATATATAAAGATTTAGTGACATACAACACTAACTTAATAGAAAATTATTANAGCAAACAAACTAAAGTTGCAGATAAATATCNNAAAGNNAANAACTATGGTGTTAGCGATCAGTTTGACGATTTGTTAAAAGATGAATATGCTGAATATATAGTAAACTAATAAAATTTTTTAATATGAGCACAACAAGATATAAAGTAGGTGAAGTTACTTACGATATACCTGAAGAAAAAGTAGACTCTTTTTTACAAGCTAGGCCTAACGCTGTAGTTGTAGACGAGGGAAAGCAAGACGCTCCTCAGATAACGGATGCAACTGTGGAGCAAAACACTACGGCATCCGATGGGGAAGACACTTTTTCGGATATATTTCCTCAAACTCAACTAATACCTGAAGTAGAACCAGTATTTGTTAAAGATTTAACAACAGAGCAGCTTAGAGACAATGTAAAATGGTCAAACAAAAGATTTGCTGTAGTAAATAATCTTAACAAAAAATACAACAACATATTAGACTCAGAAAAAACTATTGTTGACGAAAATGGTAATGAAATAAATAATCCTAATTATTTAAATTTTACTACTAATCCATTTACTAATACTTTAATAATAAGAACTAATCAGCTTACTTATGCTAAAGATTCAGTATTATCAGATTTACAAAAAGATTTAACTAGAATAAAATTACCTAAAGCAAATGCTAGTGAAAAAAAGTGGAACAGAGTAACAAAAGCAATAAATGAAGTAATTAATATTCATGTTGAAGGCCTTAAGTCTACGCCTATAGAGACAGATGTTCAAAAGAAAAATAGAGTTAAAAATATTAATGCTAATCTTCAGTTTGAAAGCATGAACATAGATCTTCGTGATCAAATAAAATATACTGAAGGAGAAGAGCAACAAAANCTTAAAGATCAATTAAAATACAACGAAGANAATAGAGAAGAAATAGTAAATAAATTTATTAAAAANGAAGATNATGACGTTCTTCAAAGATATTACGATGCTAAAGATTATATAGAAAAAGAAGGCATAGAAGAAAAGATACGACAAGCAAAAATTCAAGCTGACAGAATGTTTGACGACATGGTTGGAACAGTTAAGTTTGAAAGAGGAAATATTAAATGGAAAGAAGATGAAAGACAAAACTATGTAGACTCGCAAGTAGATAAATATGTGTCTAGTTTAAAAGGTTATGATCAAATGCAGCTAGATAGAACGAAAGTGTTTGAACAAGCAGCTCAAAATCTTGTGACTGAAACAGATATATTTGGACCTACTTTTGGGCTTGACTACGANGCTAGCGGAGAAACAGTAAATGTTTATACTGGCGGTAGATCAACAATAGAGTTAATGCGTGGTTTAAACGAAAGAGAGATTAGACAATTAGCAGCAGGTGATTTTAGCGTTCAAATGAAAGAACAGCAAATAAATAAAGCTAAGTTTAGTTTTTATAATGAAGAGAGAGATAAGTTAATTGAGGAGTTTAACGACGCTAGCGCTGAAGCTATAAGCCTTGTGCAAGCAAAAAAAGATTTAGATTTGGAAGGCCAAAATATAAGAGCGTTATCCGATCAAATTAATTCAGAGTTTAGTATAATAAACTCGCAAATAAGTGAAGTTCAAAGTATACTACAAGGTGATACTGATAAATTAAAAGAGCTGCAAAGCAATATAGAAAACATGCAGTCTAATCCTGGTTTGTATACAGAAGAAGAAAAGCAAAACGCTATTAATGAATTTAATAATACTTTACAAAGATTCAATAAAAACTCAGAAGAACTTAGCTTGTTAGAAAATCAATTTGAAGAAATTGAAAGTAGAAACTCTAACTTACAAGCTAGAAGCGACGCTTATACTTTAAAAGCAAACGAATTTAACTCTAATCAAGAAAATTATTTTAAAGAAGTTGAGCGACTAGAAAAAAGAGAANGTGCNTTANTNCTTGANTATGGCTTTGATACTAGCGGTCAAGTTATTAAAAACAACTTTCAAATAACAGATGAGTATCAAGCTTGGAAAAACAAAAATGTTTCTGGTACTAATGATGATGGCACAGTATTTAACTCTGGTTTCTTTGGATCTGCTAGAGATACATTTAATAGAGTAGGCCAAGGATTAGCTATTGAAGTTGTAGACTTGTATGTAGGTACAGGTGTTTGGGCAACAAATCTACTTGGCTCTTTTATAAAAAATACTACAGGTTTAGGTAGCTATAGTGATAGCGATCAAATATACGACAGATATGATCAGCTAAATGCTATGTATAAAAACTACGTGTCTGACGCTAGCTTTGTTGCTATTGCAGATGATTTAGAAGGTAGCGCTTTTAGCAGCTACAAACACTCTATGCAGACTATTGGTAATATGTTGCCTTTTACTNTAGCTTTAATAGGTAGCATGAGAAAAGGTAATTTTGCTAAAACACAATCAATGTACAAGCAGCTTGCTAAAAAAGGTTTTAGTCAGAAAAAGTTGCAGATTTTTAAAACAACTGAAATAGGTTTTAGACTTACAGCTATAGATCAATATCAAGAAGCTAAAGAGCTTGGNTTAAATAATGACCAAGCTTTAGGCTATTCAACCGCTACAGGTTTAGCAATTGGATTTTCTAACGCTNTNTTTGCTGGTGAATTTGGATTTGGCAAACAGCAGGCTATAAGAGAAACGTTTAAGGCTTTTTCAGGAAATTTAAAAAAAGCTGCTAATAAGCAAGCTATAAATAAAACAATAACAGCTTTTACAACTAACTTGTTTCAAGAGTTTGGTGAAGAAGAAGTAGAGCTTATGCTAAGCGACGTTGCTAAGCACTCTTTTGGTTTAAGTCACGCTGCAGANTTTACTAATTTTGANACTCATCAGCAAATACTTGAAGGNACNTTGTTGCTTTCAGGTACGNTAAAAGGNATTGGTGGCGGATCTAGAGGAGATTTTAAAAGATTTAAAGGTGAGATTTATGATGGCTTTAGAACAAGAGGTTCAGAGGTTATAGGTGATATTAATAGTCAAATATCAGAAATAGACGCTAAAATAGAGCAACAACAAGATCCACAGTACGTAGGTCCTAAATCAGCCGAGCTATTAGAGCAAATGAAAGCTGAGCTTGTTCAAGGTAGAGATTATGCTATGTTNATACAAAACGCTATTAATACATCACCTGAAANCGTNACAAACGAACAGCTAGACTTAGTGATTAAAAAAAATGAGTTAATAGCTCAGCAAAACAAAGAAGACGTTGCTTTTAAAAATGTTGAAGAAATAAATAAAATAAACGAACAAATACAAAACTCTGACGTTGTAGCTATAACAAAACAAAACTTTGANAGAACTGTAGATAATACACAAAAAATAGTAGACGCTATTAATCCTTCTTTAGGTAAAAGAAAAATACAGTTTANTTCTTTTGACGGNGATAATTCAACTCAAGACATGTATAATTTCTTAGTAGGCGAAACTGGTCTTGACTTAGAAACAGCTCAAGAAACTATAGGCTCACACGGTGGTGCTTTTGTAGCTAACGGTATTGAATATATAGTTATTAATAAACCTGTTTCTTTGTCTTCTACTGGTGCTAATGTTGCTGCGCATGAATTATTGCACAAGATGATGTTTATGACAATGGCTGAGCGTGACAGCAAAGGCGATTTAATAACTGACGAAAANAATCAACCTGTTATTAACAAAGAAACTTCAATGGCTCTAGCTCAAGGTTTAGGTAGCTATATTATGGGTATCGATGCTAATAAAGTTGAAAACTCTATATTTGCTCAAAGATTAAAAGCTTACCAACAAGCGCCATCTAGTGTTCAAGCTCAAGAAGTTTTAACATTGTTTTCTGACGCTTTAGCTACAGGTGACATTAAGTTTGAAGAAGGTAGATTTGAAAAAGTAGGTAAATTTTTAGAAAAAGCATATCAAAAAATTGGTTTACCTGTTAGTTTTGGCGACAGTAAAAATCCAGGTGTAAAGCTAAAAACAGGTAAAGATGTATTTAACTTTTTAAAAGGCTTTAACGAAAGCATTAAAAAAGGCTCTTTAACAGCTGACCAAAGAGCTATGTTTATTGAAGGCGCTAGTATTGAAGGTGAGCTTGCAGATTTAACTTTAGATAAAAATATAATAGAAGAAGCTACAGCTGAAAGAGAGGCTGAAAATAGAGGTTTTACTGTTCAGTTTTCACAAGACGCTTCAAATAAAGTTCAAAATATATATGAGACAGAAGGTGAAGGCGGAACGTTTAATATAATAGAAGAATTTAAACCTATAACTAAACGTATAGCTAGAAGATANAGTCAAGTNCCTGGTTATGATGAACAGTTAATTATAGATGAAATAGAAACTGGCCAGAGAGGTATCATAGATTTAATTAGAGACTATAACGTAGAGTCTGGCGTACCTTTAGCCGCTTATATAAATAAGTTTCTTCCAGCGCGATCTATTGAAGCCGCCAACAGAATATTAAAAACAGAGTTTGAAGATGATGTTACAGAAGCTAGAGGCGTTGTAGCTGAAGAGTCTGTAGAGCAAAGAGAGACTCGTAAAACAAGTTTAATAGTTGTTGCTGAAAAGTTAGGTATTGAAAGCTGACGTTACTACTGAAGTTAAAAATGCTGATTTAGATTTAAATCAAATAACAANCTTTANNCAAGTTCCAAACGCTGTATCTAANACTATAGGTGAGNTNNTAGGAATATCNCCNGCTAAAATATTAAACAAAGCAAACTTAACAGCNGCAGAAGTTAGATCTGCNCANCAGTTTTTCTTAAAAAANCCAAGNNTACTTATAGATGCTTTACCNGAAGGTTTTGANTCTGAAGGNCAAGCNACAGGNGTGCCNAGAACNNTACTAGCNGCTATGTATAANCAAAGANAAACTAGAGCTAAAACTAAAGCTGGCTTAAAGTTTCACGTTAAAAGAAACAANATAAAAGANTCNGAGNTNTTANCNCTTGTNGATATNNTAGATGGTAANNNNACTNGNANNAGAAACACNTCAGCTAGANTTATAGCTNNNGCAGACTTGCTNGGTAAAGTNATAACTAATCAAGAGNTGAGAAAACAAAANNCNANTCTNCANAGCATTAANAGCGGNATGTCTGANATANTGTTTAGNAATGATATAGACTTTAATTATACTACGTTTAATAGCGTTAGAACTAACTCTGGTGTTGTTATACCTAGATTAACTTTTCAACTTGAAAAAGATTTTGTAGAAGGTAAAAACAAAAGAAGAGTGCGGGACATGGACGCTGAATATGCGCCAGGCATTACGTTTGATCAACAGGCCTCTTTAGTTGCAAATCAGTTTGTAGAGAAAAACCCTGATTTTAGGCACATGCTTGAGATTACTATGGCCGGTGGTGTTTCAGCTGGATTATTTAAAACCAAAGCAGAATTTAACAAAAAAGTCAAAGACAAAAATGGAAATTTAGGTATTAACAAAGGTGAAAATACTGTAGAGTATAAAAGAAATTACTATAATAAAAACAATAGACTAACTAAAAAAGCTGTAGAAAGTTTTCAAGA